>Ga0210403_10000820_pt1 | contig 30874 bp, 23 predicted proteins | sample IncBWC19MmetaG_FD_150863 | JGI IMG/M metagenome (GOLD analysis project Ga0210403, IMG submission 150863) | Forest soil microbial communities from Barre Woods Harvard Forest LTER site, Petersham, Massachusetts, United States - Inc-BW-C-19-M | ecosystem: Environmental > Terrestrial > Soil >...
TTAGGTTCACTTCTGGTGCGGACGAGAAATATATTTTCGTGGAATTTACAGACAGTGGCCCCGGAGTGAAGGACCCCTCGCGGGTGTTTGATCCGTTCTACACCACCAAGCCGGTCGGCAAAGGAACGGGCCTGGGCCTCAGCATTTGCTACGGGATTATCACAGAGCATGGCGGCTCGATTCGAGTGAAGAATGCATCTCCGCGCGGCGCGAGTTTCCGCATCGAGCTGCCACTGCAATTCGACGCGAAAACACCTCAGTTGACCGAAGCATCCGTAACCAGCTAGCAAAAGGGAACCGCCATGGAAGGACTGCTTAGAGGCCGCCGAGAATCTCGTTGCCCGGGGTGGGGGGCTCGGAGCCTCGCACCGCTGCTTCGGCGATGCGTGCTGTCGCCATTTCCAGCTGCCGGGCGATGTCGGCCGCCATATTCGAAAGAAGAACGAAGCCCGAGAAGGTCTGGAGCCGCAGCCGTAGTTTCCACCTCAGAAAGGCGCAATTCGCCGCAAAAGTCATGCTCAGTTTCCAACGTTCCAATTCCTGCATTCCGGTTACCTGCGGTGACATCACGGCCAGCATCCGCGAAATCTCAAGGAGTTCCTCAAATTCTTCCCGCAGTTGATCCAGATAGTTCAACGCAATCCGCCTCCGCTGCTGACGTAGAGTTCGCATCACCGCCACCTGCTCGGTTTCCCGAAGATACTCCGTGTCTTCGGGCTGCAAAGCCTGCATGACGTGCGATATTCGCGAGCAATGCCGCGGTCGGGAAAGCGCTTCGAAGACATCGAGAGCCTGCTTGACGGGGCGTGCCGGTGGCCGCAGGGCCCACGCCAGCAAGGCGACCAGCAGGAGCGCGAACAGGACAAGCAGTATGATGGGAAGGCTCATTGACTCCGGTCCTTCAGGTGCAGCAGCTGGATGAGTTGCCGATTGAGCAGGTACAGGCGTGAATTCACTTCGGCGGACAGTTTTCCATGAAGCTCCTGGGAGATTGCCGGCGGGAGCGCTACCTCTTCAGATTCCGCATACCAGTTCACCGCACTGATCCAGACGAGCAGGCTGGCGATAAAGGCGAAAATGCCGAGGAAATTCCAGAGAACCGCGTACTGTTGAACGATCCGCTCGAGGAGCGAGTAGTTAATCACGTAGAAGGAAGAATAGAGACACAATCCCACCGCCAGAGCACGTTGTAACTGGTTGATTGGGACCCGGTAGTAGCGCGCGAAAATCAGCATGGTCACAATTACAGCGGCCATCGCCAATTCCAGTCCACGAATCCCATTCAGGATCAGCCATTGCCACTCTCCTTTCGACAAGGCAAGGGCATAAGCAATCACTGCCCCCGCAACGGAAAGGAAGAACCTGCTAGCCAACGCCCAGATGCCAACATACCGGGAGAGCACACTTCGATTGAGTTCCACCAGGGCGAGGGACCTCATTAGGACAGCCAGACCCTGCGTTGCCCAGGCAACTTTCCAGACAGTCACCTTATCGAGATGAATATTTCGGTAGAGAACGGCCACCGCAATACTCTGAAAAATTACGGCTACAATGTAGGTGAAAAACAGGGGATAGATTCGGGCAAGCGTACGCCGGACCAGTTGAACGAATAGTGCAAGCTCGAGCGTTGTGGTGAGGGCCCATGCAGCAGCTTGCAGTTGAAGGGGCTCAACCATATGCGGGCCACACTACCATAACTTAACTGGCCAGTAAATAGTCCGAACCCCTCAACCCGAGTTGGCCCAACGCCAACATTGCAATTTTCTAAACTAGGCGCGGCACGAGCGCCTTTCGGTCCGGCTTAAGCCGCCATGAAGATCTTTGGAGGCGGTTGAGTCGGCGGTGGCAGTGGGACACCGTCTGCGGTTAGGACGAACCCAAGCTTCGGGGGCGGCTGGGTGGGGGGCGGTAGAGGCACGCCATCCGCAGTCAAGACAACGCCGAGCTTCGGAGGCGGTTGGGTTGGCGGAGGTAGCGGCACCCCGTCTGCAGTCTGCACAACACCCAGTTTTGGCGGCGGCTGGGTTGGCGGAGGCAACGGTACCCCGTCCGCGGTGTGGGCATTCCACCCGCCAACTCCTCCTGCGAGCCCGTAGTTGACCGGGACAGCGACGGAAAGTACGATTAGGCTTACTGAAAGTGCAACTTTCGGGACAAGAAAATGATGTTTCATGGGAACCCTCCTGGCTGCGAAGGGTGACCCAAATCTGAACGGTTGCTTTACGTGCGATGAAGAAGTTCCGGTGGCGGAACGTTCCCGCGCGCGGGAGGACCAGATGCAGGAACAACTTCGCATCCACCGTCAGATTCTTTACGACCTGGCCCTCCAGTACCTTGAGCCGCTAACGGGGAACTTTGCCCGCCTGGCTTATATTGCGAGCCTGAAAAACCCCGTCACGAACATCTATGTGCATGACCGCCTGTCCGCGATCTACGGGCAGGAGCCTGTTGGGCAAGCGCTGGCCAAATGTCACGAGGAATTATTTGAACGATTGTTGGAGACGCCTTTGGCGCAACAGGAGGAGGATCTTCGCCAATTCGTTGGAACGCTACCCGAGGGAGTTGCCAAGGGTGTGCGGAGTTGCCAGGAGCGAGTTGAGAGCTGGATTCCGGTAGAGGCCCCCGACTACCTCAAGGAACTTTTTCGATCCAATCTGAACGCATTGTTTGGGTTACTTCGGAAGCGCAATTCCAAGAATCGTTCAGGTAAGTAATTACGCCGACTACTTTTCCGACCACCTCGGCCTCCGTCGGCATTCGCCATGCCTCCGGTACGCAATGTGAAAGCATGTGCGGTTGCATCACAAGCCTTGATTTCAATTTCAGGAACCAGCCGCAGCGGTAACCGCCTCGCGTTTCCACGAAATACAGCGGGCGGTCATACTCAGTGTACCATTCCGCTTCTTCAATCTTCCTCACTGCGGTGTCCACCATTACCATACTTCCCGGGCGCAAGATGGGCGCCATTCGCCGGTCTGAGAGGCCGATGTATCCGTAGCGAAAGCGTACGGTTGCCTCTTGCTTCATCCCGGGGAAATAACGCACGTTGTCCGGCTGCTCGTTCATCAGCCCGGTGCAGTCTGAGCCAAATCCCGAGCCGAGCGGCGAATTCGAGGCAAACCTCACGGGGAACTCGTGCAGGTGGGTGCGTGGAGCGGGAAACGCCACCCCATCTTCAAACGTTTGTTGGAATGGAGCCTCGTACCACCCTGAGATTTCCAACGCGCTGAGATGGTAAATGGCGGCGAGTGCGTACAATTTATGCAGGCTGGGCACTACATTTCGATTTTCGATATCCGCCAAGCGGCTGATGTGCAGGATGAAGTCTGGCCTGCCACGCTTGGCCGCCAGCTCATAACTGGCCTGTTCTACTTCCCGATAGGTTAACCCGAGCGATTCTCGTGTCTGGCGTAAACGCAGCCCTGGTGGATACATGTCTTCCCCCCGACGGTGAAGTGATATGCAGCTATCACCTTAACAAATTACCATTCTGTTACGAATCCAGAACAGCATAAACCGCTGTGGAAATCCTTGAGGCTATGTGCCAAGAAGGAACTAGCCCTTTTGCCGTGTCCCAGATTCCTCTGCGCCTCAGAGAATCTGCTATCCTGACCTTCTATGGCCCCACTTCACCGGTTCTTCGGGCGTCTTCTTGCTTCCTTGCTACTCGCAACTTTGGTTCTCTCCGCCACCCCATTTGCGTCAGCTCAACAAGCCACCCCTGTTCCTGCGGCGACCACCCCATCTGTGGGAACGAGCAACCCAGAATTTCTTGCTACTGCCGACGAGGTGGTCAAGGAGATGAGCCAAATCACGGGCTGGACCATCAAGACCCCGTTGAAAAAGTCTATTCGTTCCCGAGAGGATATCCACGACTATATCCTCCACCAGATGGACGACGAAAAGGACGCGAAGGAACGGTACGCTTCCGCCCGCAGCGCCGAGGCCTTTGGGTTGATTCCAAAGGACTTTAATCTCGACACCTTTCTTGTTGATCTGCTGACCGAGCAGATCGCCGGGCTTTATGATCCGAAGGCCCACGAGTTCTACATTGCGGACTGGATTCCCGCGGACGAGCAGCGCATGGTGATGGCTCACGAATTGACGCATGCGCTGGAGGACCAGCACTTCGACATCGAACCCTGGGTGCACGCCGCGCGGCCGAACGACGACGCCGAAATGGCGCGTGAATCCGTGCTGGAAGGCAGCGCGATGGCTGCCATGCTGGAATACGAGTTAAAGGGTAAGGGCTTGAAGCTGACGGACCTGCCCGAATTCGACCCTTCCGTTTTTGTGGGCGACCTGGCGGAAACGCCAATCCTCAAGAAGGCCCCGCCGTTCATCAAAGACTCGTTGATGTTTCCCTATTTCAGCGGCCTCACCTTTTCGATGGGCGTTCTGAAATCGGGTGGCTGGCCGGCGTTTTCTTCCGTCTTTGCGCGGCCCCCCGCCAATACCCAGCAAATTCTACACCCGGAGCTGTACTTCGCGAACAGGGCGCCCCTGCCGCTGAAAGTGGAGTTACCGGCAGTTGTGCCCGGTGAGAACTGGGTCCTGCTGGAAGAGAATAGTTTGGGCGAGCTGGGATGGAAGGAAGTATTGAAGCAGTTTCTCGACGAGCCGCGCGCCAAGGCCATGGCTGCGGAATGGGACGGCGACGATTACGCAACGTTCGAACAGAAAAATTCCAGGCGCCTGATGTTGTTCGCGCGCATCCGGCTGGCCGATATCGTCTCCGCGTCGCGCTTTTTCAAGGAGTATTCCGAGGCGCTGGAAAAGAAATATCCGGACCGAACGGACGTCTCCCGCCGTTCCAATTTCCTTACGTTTGATTCCGGCCAGGGCAACGTCTTTTTTCGCTGCAGCGGCAGGGAATGCATCACCCTGGAAGGCGGCAGTTCGGCGCTGTTCCTTCAGTGGACCGCGAAGCTCAACTGGCGGCTGGTACCCGAAGCCCCGCGGTCGCCCGCCTCATCCGATATCCGGACGGCGCAATCCAGCACTCTGGCCATGGGCCGCGATTCCGTTTCAGGATTTTAATGAATGGCTCGCACCGGCGCGCGAACCGCGATTCAGTTTGAGTGCTGCATCACCAGCAGGGTCAGGTCGTCGGTTCGTTTGACGCCGGCGGAAAAGTCGCGCATTTCGTTCAAGCACGCCGAAAGCATCTGGTCCGGCGGCTTGGAAGCGTGTCGCGCGATGAGCGCCTCCACGCGCCGCAGGCCGTACTCGTCGCCTTTGGTATTGAAGATCTCCGAAAGTCCGTCCGTATAGAGAAACAACGAATCGCCGGGAGCCATCATGAGGTGGCACACCGGAAACTCCGTCGTGCAGAACATTCCAAGAGGCACGCCCGTCGCTTGCCCCGAAGTGACGCCCGTGCGCGAGGCGTGCAGCAGCGGCAAGTGTCCCGCGCTGGCGTACTCCACTTTGCCGTCGGGCCACGCGCGTCCCACAACCAGCGTGACGTATTGCCCCGCCGTGGTGCTCTCGCAGAACAACCGGTTGGCATGACCGACCAACTGGCTCAGCGGCAGTTTTTGCCCTGCCAGCGAACGAAACGTGGCATGCAAGTGGCTCATGAGCATGGACGCCGCCACGCCCTTGCCGGCAACATCGCCCAGCAGGAAGAGAAAACTATCGTCGGCCTCTATCAGGTCGAAGTAATCCCCGCTGACCATCGTGGCCGGTTCGTAGTGGTATCGCGCTTGCCAATTACAAACTGACCAGTCGGTCCGCGGCAGAAGTCCACGTTGGATTCCCGCGGCCAACACAAGGTCGCGCTCCAGCGCACGCTGCTCTTCCGACGAAAGATGGTCCAGGCAGAAGCGCAGCAAGGGATTGCAGATCAAGCGGTCTGCTTCGATCGAGTCGTGGCACAGTTCGCAAATGCCGAAGGTTCCGCCGTTAAGGCGGGCGAGAGCTTCATCCACGCTCTTGATGAGCTGGCGGAGCGAGGCGTCTGAAACGCTCGCGCCGGCCGCCGCTTGCAGGCTCGCCCGGCGCCGTTCGAGTTCGGTGTGCAGGTAAGAATGAGTCGTGGTATCCATGTTTGCCATGCTGAAAGTTTGCTGCTTTGTGCCCGGGGAATCCATCCGTTTTGTGCCTCCAAATTCGAGCGATTCAGGAGAGGGAACGGAAATCAAAAAAAGACTAACGAGTGCCGGTGCCGGCCGCCGCAGGCTTCGCCAACAAGGGAACCTGGGTGGTGGCATTACTCCTCTTTATGCGATGCCGCAAGCGCTCCACCCGGCACATCAATTTTTCCTCAAAACGCCGGGTGCGCTCCCGCGCATAGGGATCGCGCGACGGAGTGCGCTGGCGCTGGAGTTTGGCGAGGGCGAGTTGCGCGAACTCGAGCGCGTGGTCGAGATCTTTCGCCCGGTGCTCGTAATGAATGGCCAGTTGCTCGCAAGCCTCGATGCCATCCGGGGGATTGCCCGCCAGTTCGTGCCACAAGGCTACGGCGATGTCGCCGTCGCCACGGCGTTTGGCCATCAGCGCCAGTTCCCACGTCGCACGCGGCCGGAACTCCGCCGGCAAGCCCGCGTCGAGAGCTTTCACGCACGTCGAATGCGCCCGTTCACCTTCGCCGCGCCGCTGCAGGAATTTTGACAAGCCAAACAAGTCCAGGGATTCCTCCGCTTCCAGCGATTGCCGCTCGTCAAGCAGGGAATTGATCTTTCCAAAAAGCGCGGCGAGGCCACGCAAGTCCATCTGGTTGTGCTTCACGACGCCCGCAAGCGGGTCGGCCGTGCCCCCGCGCAAATAATCGAAATAAAACTGCGGGATCATCGCCGACGCCACATCGTCGCCGCGGCGCCATCCGAGTCGCTCCGCGTCCAGTACGTGCCGCTCAAGTTCCACGAGTCGCACCGAACCCAGGCGCAATTTCCAGACCGTGCGCGCCGGATGCAGCAAATCCAGATGTGCGGCAAGTTGCGGCACTTTAATCGCCCGCGTCATCGTGAAGCGATTTTCGAGCAACGGCCAGTCGAACGATTTTCCGTTGAAGGTGATAAGCACGGGCCGCTCCGCCAGCCGCGCGGCAAGTTCGTGCAGCAGCGAGTGCTCCTCGGAAAAATCGCGCAGGAAAAGTTGCTCCACCTGCAGCCCGCCGGCATCCCACCAGGCGAGGCCGACCAGAAATGCGTAGGTTCCCGTTCCGCCCGCCAGCCCCGTCGTTTCCGTATCCAGAAACAACCATTTCTCCGGATCCCTCAGGGCCGCCTTAGCTTGCGAAGCCGCGCCCATCTTGTAGTGGCCGATCTTCAGATCGGCCCTCTTGGTAGAGGTCGCCTTCGTCAAAAGCTCCAGCGCCACCGGCGACGGCTCCGCAAACTCTGGCGTCGAAAACCAGTTGCGAATCGCCAAGTGCTCCCCGTAATGATTCCGCGCAATCCCCGCGCCCAGCAACCGACTGAGCGAGTCTGTCTCATCCGGCGCGCGCAACTCCGCCGGCTTCGGCGCCACCCCGCGCGCCGGCTTCAACGCCGCCAATCTCGAAAATCGATCGATGTTGTCCCCTTCTAAGAGCGGCAGCAAAGCTGCCGCTCTTACGGCTGAAACTTTACCAACCAACTCTCCGTGACCTCTGTGTTCTTTCTCTGTGTGCGCTGTGTGAGCTCCCCTACCTGCACAACCGATCCAGAATCGCCAGCGCCGCCTCCTTTGCCTTCGGCGCCAAATCCCCCGCTGGCCCCACGCACGAAGGGCACCCCGCATCGCAAGGGCAAGCCTGAATCAACTCTCGCGTCTTCCGCACCAGCGACTCATGCGCGCGAAACAACGGTTCAGAAAATCCAATCCCGCCCGGGTAAGCGTCAAATAGATACAGATTCGGCTCGAAGAATTCCTTCGCCTGCGAACCAAGGCCTTCTTCCATTCGCATCGGCGTAAACTCATCGCTCTCCATCCCCGGAGCCGGCGGCCGCTCGCCAATCGCTGTGCCCAAATCGCGCCCATCGCACATCAGCAGCAGCGTAGCCACTGATGCCAGCGCGTACAAAAGGCCGAACATCCCGGATTGCCGCTCGCTGATCGTGTACGGCAGCGATTCGAGCAGTGCCCGCTCCAGCGTAATCCAGTACGACGTGGTGTGCATCTCGTTCTCAGGCAGTTCGAGTTGCCCCGCGCCGATATTCTCGTTTGTGAAAAATTTAATCTTCTTGAAGCCCACCACCTGCGACCGCACCAGCACATCCCCATGCGACGGGACGTGGCACAGCCACTCCTGGCTGTGCTCCCCTCCGCTCGCTCGGCCCTCTTCGAATACCTCTCCGCGCGCCGTCTCCGCAATCTCCAGCACCCGCCCCTGCGTATACCGGATCGCATCCGTGTAATAATCCACGTTCACTTGCTTCACGTAAGCCTTGCGCTCCTTAAAATCCAAATGCTCCACGTGGTATTGCTGCCCGCCGTGCAAGTAGATCGCCTTTTCGTGCACGGTCGTCAGCGCGCTGGGAAAATCCACTTCGCCGATCACTTGCGGCGCCGCGGTAATATCAATAATCACAAAATTATCGCTGGTTACCGAGCGCAAGCTGACGGTGTCCGCCGGATAGGCCTCATGCGTCCAGTGATAATTTTCGCCCGCTAGGTGAAGATAGCCGGCCTCGGCTAGCCGCGCGCACAAATCCTGCACGTGCACCTCTCCAAATTTCTCCTGCGGGCCGATTGGCAGCTCAAACGCCGCGCATTTCAGGTGATTGATCAGAATCTCCAGGTTGTCCGGCTGGATGAAGGCATGCTCCGGTGAGTTCCCGAAAAAATAGTCCGGATGGCGAATGATGAATTGATCGAGAGGCGCCGAGGAAGCCACCAGCACGGCGCAAGAACTTCCGCTGCGGCGCCCTGCGCGGCCGGCGCGTTGCCAGGTGGCGGCAATCGTCCCTGGGTAGCCGGTCATCACCACGGTATCCAGCGAGCCGACGTCAATCCCAAGCTCCATCGCCGATGTCGTCACCACGCCTCGAATTCGCCCGTCGCGCAAACCGCGTTCAATCTCTCGCCGCTCGTTCGGCAAATATCCGCCGCGATACCCGCGGATCGTTTCCGGCTTCCCGGGCTGTTGCGGATTTGCCTGTTGTAGATAGGTAAGAATCAGCTCCGTGTGCAGCCGCGAATTGGCGAACACCATGGTCTGCAAATCGTGCTTCAGGAATTCCTGCGCCACGCGAGAGCCTTCATTGATGTAGCTTCGCCGGATGCCCAGCGCACGGTTGACCACCGGAGGGTTGTAAAACACAAATGTCTTCTCCGCCGCCGGAGCGCCGTTCGCCGCCAGCACTTCCACTTCGTCTTCGATCAGCCGCGAAGCCAGCTCCCCCGGATTCGCAATCGTAGCGGAACAGCAGATGAATTGCGGCTTGCTGCCATAAAATCGCGCGATGCGCTGCAACCGCCGCAGCACGTTACACAAGTGGCTGCCGAAGACGCCGCGGTAGGTGTGCAGTTCGTCCACCACGATGTAACGTAGATTTTCGAACAACCGCGTCCACCGCGTGTGGTGCGGCAGGATGCCGGTGTGCAGCATGTCCGGGTTCGTCAGCACGATGTGGCTTTTTTCGCGAATGGCTTTCCGCGCATCGCTGGGGGTGTCACCGTCATAGGTGAATACGCCCACGCGATTCTCCAGCCGCTGGTTCAAGTCGTGGAGTTCCGCCAACTGGTCCTGCGCAAGCGCTTTGGTGGGGAAGAGATACAACGCCCGCGTGTCGTCATTCGCCAGAATCGCATCGAGTACTGGCAGGTTGTAGCAAAGCGTTTTCCCCGAAGCCGTCGGCGTTACGATCACCACGTTCTTCCCCGCGTGCACGGCTTCCGCGGCCGCTGCCTGGTGCGTGTAGAGTTGCCGGATCCCCTTGGCGTTATAAGCCGCACGAAGGTCCGCGTGCACCCACCCTGGAAATTCGGCCCACTGCGCTTCCCGGGCAGGATAGTGGCGCACCGCCGTCAGGATTTCCCCATCGCGGTCACGCGCAGCAAAGGTGTCCAGCACCTGGGTGACTCGAGCGAGGGAGGAGGAACTTCCCGCCCTGGCCAGAGAAAACACGTTGCTTGCCATCGTTGAGTCTCCAGCAAAGCACAAATAATTCGCCTTTTGTTCGCTTAGGCTAGCATCCCGTCGCGTGCGACGCAATACGCAAACTGATTGCGGCCGCAAAATGTGCATCGCTCCTACAGGGTGTGTTACGATTCGAGAAAGATGAATGCAAAAACAAGTGCTGCGCTCGAAATCGCTCTTGCTTGCCCCATTTGTGGCGGGAAACTGATCACGCTGCCGGACCAGGTGACCTGTGATAATTGCCGCCACGCCTTTCCCGTAGACGGCGGAATCCCACAACTTTTTTGGCAGAACGACTGGCCGGCCGATAAACCGGATGTCACCCGCGTCATGCAGGCGTTTTACGAAAAAACGCCGTTCCCAAATTACGATGACTTTGATTCAGCCGAAGCGCTCCGGCTGAAAGCGCGCCGCGGGGTTTTCGCAAAGCTGCTGGATGAGCAGATCCGCCACGGCTCTTCTATTCTGGAAGTCGGCTGCGGCACCGGGCAACTGAGCAATTTCCTGGGAATGACCTGGGGCCGCACGGTGATCGGCGCCGATGGTTGCCTGCACTCACTGCAACTCGCCGAAAACTTCCGCCGTGAAAATGAAATCAAAGGCACTAAATTCCTACAGATGAATCTGTTCCGCCCGGTGTTCCCGCAGGAGAGTTTTGACTTTGTTGTATGCAACGGCGTGTTGCACCACACCAGCGACCCGTACCTGGGCTTTCAGACCATCGGCAAGCTGGTGAAACGCGGTGGGTTCATTCTGATTGGGCTCTACAACAAGTACAGCCGCCTGGCGACCGATTTTCGCCGCTGGATGTTCCGGGTCTCCGGCGATCGCATGCAGTTTCTGGATCCCCAGATCAGGGACCGCGCCGCGAACCAAGGACGCAAGGATGCATGGTTTCTCGACCAGTACAAAAATCCCCATGAATCGAAGCACACGTTCGGAGAGGTGCAGGGCTGGTTCAGGGAAAATGGCTTCGAGTTCATGAACAGCATTCCCAAAGCGCAGGGTGAGAGTTTTGCAACAGGCGAAAAGTTGTTCGAGCCCCATGCTCCCGGGACGGCCTTGAATCATTTCCTTGTGCAGACCGGCGAAATGTTGGTCGGTGGCCGCGATGGCGGCTTCTTCATCATGATCGGCAAGCGCCTGTAATCCTGCCATCAAGCTCGCATGATGTGACGAACTCCCTCAAAACGCGGTACTCTTTTCTTTACAACATTTATTTGGAGAAAGAATGAACGAAGAAACTCCCGTAGCTGCGGATGCGGCGCCGAAGCGCTCTGGCCTGAAGTCTTTTCTTTATTTTCTGAAACTCTTGATTGGCAATTTCCTGCTGTTCGCCGTGCTGATTGAACTCGTCTGCCTCGTCTATATCAATGTCACGGATTGGCATTCCAGCAAGCCCACCTATCACGTCAACTACAACAATTTCTGGGCCGACATCAATCCCGACTTCGGCGTCTGGCACCGCCCCAACGGGCATTTCTATCACCAGGGCGGCTGTTTCAGCGTGCAGTACACCACCAACAGTTATGGCGCGCGCGACGTTGAGCGCAGCCTGCACTCTTCGAAGCCGCGCACCGTCGTCCTTGGAGATTCCATGATTGAAGGCCTAGGCCTGGCCGACCAGGACCGCCTGACCAACATCCTTGAGAAGGACACCGGGCGCGAGTATCTGAATTTCGGCACCAGCGGAGATTTCGGCCCGCTGCAATATGTGCTGCTCTACAAAACGCTGGCCGCGAAATTCGATCACGATACGGTCGTTGTCGGGCTGCTTCCCGACAATGATTTTCATGATATGTCGCTCGAATGGGGCAAGGTCCACCACGCGGACCGCTACCGCCCCTATTACGCCGACGATTTCTCCATCGTCTACACCAATCACGTGAAACCCAGGGCCGGCGAAGGCCTCTGGGACCGCCTCGAATCGTACATGCGCGCTTATCTGGCCTCTTACCACGTTGGCCAGTTTCTCTACTCCAGCATGTACTGGCGGATGGCGCCGCCGTATTCCGGCTATAACGACTTCAACAATGCGGATGTCGCCCGGCTGAAAAAAGCGCTCGACGACATTCACGCCACCGCGGACGCACACCACGCCCGCATGGCGGTAGTTCTGATCCCCACGTCCAATGATTTTGTGAGATTGAAGCAATCAGGAGCGAATCGGCTTGGGCCAGTGGTTCTCAGTTGGGGCCAGGAAAAAGGCGTTCCCGTGAAAGACCTTTTGCCGGATATGGACGCGCGCTCCGGCGGAAATTTCCGCACATTCTTTCTGAGTTGCGACGGGCACTGGACGCCAAAGGGCAGTAAGGTGGCGGCGGAAATTCTCGAGCCCTGGTTAGCGCAACTCGACGCAAGCCCAGCGAAAAACTAGCTCTAGCAAGTGTCATCCTGAGGCTATCCGATGAGGATGGCCGAAGGATCTCAACCATTGGATCTTGTTCGAATTCCCAGTTGAGATCCTTCGAGCGCAAACGGCGCGCCCTCAGGATGACAAGTTATTTTTGTTGGGCTTTGACAACCAATTCATCGTCACTCGTGAGAAATACAAACTAGGACGGTTTTTCGATCAGGAAATTTCCGAGCACCAGGCAATCCATCTGGCTGCGGGAGAACGTGCTGTAGGCATTCGCCGGCGTGGTCACGATCGGCTCGCCCCGCAAATTAAACGAAGTGTTGAGAACCACGGGAACGCCCGTGGCCTGACCGAAGCGCTCGATCAAACCGTAGTAGAGCGGACTCTGCTCGCGGTAAACCGTCTGCACGCGCGCGGAGCCATCCACGTGGGTAATCGCGGGTAGCGTGGCGTGATGCTCCGGCTTCACCGGCGTCACGTAGAGCATGTAGCGCAGCGGATACTGATTTACCGCATCGCCCAATTCAAAATACGTCGGCGCAGCCTCTGCAACGACCGATGGCGCGAACGGGCGATAAGGTTCGCGGAATTTAATTTTCGAATTGACGATGTCTTTCATGTCCGCGCCGCGAGGATCGGCCAGGATACTGCGATGCCCCAGCGCGCGAGGCCCCCACTCGAAGCGCCCCTGATACCAGCCCACCACCTTGCTGTTGGTCAGGAAATCCGTGGTGCGGTCAAGTAGCTCGTCGGTGCTGCCTGCCTCGTGGAATGGAATATTTTCGCTTTCGAGGAACGAACGGATCTCGGAAGCGCCGTATTCCTGTCCCCAGTAGGCGTGCTCCATCCGAAACGACCGCGGCTTGCCGAGCACGGAATGGTAGGCCCAAAGCGCCGCGCCAAGCGCTCCTCCTGAATCTCCCGCCGCGGGTTGAATGAACAATTCGTCGAAGCCCGATTCGCGCAGCATTCTTCCATTCGCCACGCTATTCAATCCCACACCGCCCGCCACGCAAAGCTTTTTGAGTCCCGTCTGCTTGTGAAGATTTTTGGCCATGCCCACCAGCAGATCTTCCGTTACGCGCTGAATGCTGGCCGCGATATCCGCGTAGTGCTCGTTCACCCGGCATTGCGCAATGTAATCCGCAGGCTTCTTCCCGAAATATTTCGGGAAGCCCGTCGACTCGGTGAAAAAGGGCGTCTCTCTGGGCCGCGGCTCGCCGAAAAGTTCCACCAGCTTCGGGGTGTACATGCGATCGGTGGCGTAGTGGAAGCAGAAGTAATCCATGTCCAGCGAGAAAGAACCGTCTTCGTTCTGCTTCACCGTCTTCCAGACTTTGTCGACATAGCGCGGTGTGCCATACGGTGCCATGCCCATCACTTTGTACTCGCCTTCGTTCACTTCGAAGCCGAGGAACGCCGTGAATGCGCTGTAAAGCAGTCCGATCGAATGCGGAAACTCAATCTGCCTGGTCAACTGGATTTGCGTGCCGCGGCCAACGCCACAGGCCGCCGTCAGCCACTCGCCGACGCCGTCGACGGTCAGAATCGCCGATTCCTCGAACGGTGAACACAGGAAGGCGCTCGCCGCGTGCGAAAGGTGGTGCTCAGAAAACAGCACGCGGTCGCGGCTGATACCCAACTCTGACTGCAGAGTGCTGGCGATCCACAGCTTGTCCAGCATCCAGCCAATCATGGATTCGCGGAATACTTTCCAAGATTGCGGATAGGTTTGCAGGACGCTAATCAGCAGCCGGTCGAGCTTCTTAAACGGCCGCTCGTAAAAAACCACGTAGTCCAGGTCTTTGGCTTCGATTTTCGCTTCGCGCAAGCAAAACTCGATGGCGTGCTTCGGGAAGCCAAAGTCGTGCTTGACGCGGGAAAAGCGTTCTTCTTCTGCGGCGGCGACAAGTTGGCCGTCGCGCAGAATCGCAGCGGCAGCATCGTGGTAATAACAGGAAATTCCAAGAATGTGCATCAGCTATTGCCTGTGGGCCCAGTCGATGTCGTGAACTTCGGCGGGATGCTCAATCCAATTCGTGGGGCGATGCTTGATGCGCAGCGGATCGGAAAACAGGCGGACCACCATGCCAAAGGGAAGGACCGCGACGACGTAGATAATCGTCAACACCACGCGCGCCTGGAAATTCCCGATCTTGTGAGCCAGGCGTTTCCACGCGTTCCAAAGAGTTTTCAGGTTTTCGACAAGAATATTGGCCATAGCAGCGCGATTCGCCTAAAAGAGGGCGTAGACGAACGGCGCGAGAGCCGAGCTTTGTCCCAGAACGATAAGAACGGCGGTGAAGAGCACCACCAGGATCACCGGCAGCATCCACCAGCGCTTATTGCGCGCAAAAAAGGAGAGCAACTCTCCCGCGATTCCGAGCCGGCGCGAAGCCGTACTAAAAAACCCATGAAATCTCCCTCAGAGGCAAATTGGACTGGAGGCCCGAACTACTAATTTAACACACGGGTTACGGCGCGGCAAAGCGCACTTACGCTCATTCGCCTAAAGATTCATCGTTTTCGTTGAATGTTTTCGAGGTCGTTTTCCTCGGAGTCTTTGTTGCCGGGGAAGAGAGGTGGCGTTTCTTACTCCGCCGCCTTCGCGGCCAAAGTCTCGATCACCGCAATGTTCGGCAGCAGCTCCGCTGGCAGACCATGCCTGGACTGCAGATAAGTTGGCGCGTTGTAGGAAATCCAGCTCTTGCCCGCGGCATCTTCGGCCACAAGAATCTTCAGTGGCAAATCCAGCGCAGCGCTGGGTGCCGCCAGCATCAGCGGCGTCCCGGCTTTTGGGTTTCCAAAGATCAGCAGCTTAGTGTTCGGCATTTTCAGTCCAGCGCTCGCCGCCTCGCCGCTGTGATCCACTACCACAAACAATTTCACGCCCTTCGCCTGCAGGATTGCTTGCAGCTTGCCCACAGTCTCGTCCACCGGGTGGTTGCTGGGTATCCGCACAATTCCGCTTTCCGCGCTTGTCGCCATCGGTTTCTCCTCCCTGATAGATGCATGAACCAGGGCGCTTGGATTGGCGAAAATCAGGTATCCGGCCATCACCAGGCCCAGGATAACCAGCGCGGCGGCGACCCCGATCACCAGCCGCGGACTGCGCAAATAGAGCGACTCGCCCGCTTCCAATTGCTTCAGCATCCGCAAATGCCGCAACGTGGACAGCAGGCACAGGGACACTCCCATCAGGATCAGCGCGATTCCGATCCACAGCGAAATCCCGTACGATCTCACCTGGAAATCGGGTTGTAGGTGGTTGAACTCCTGCAGAAACAGCCCGAACCGCGCCAGCACAAACCCCAACCCCATCAGGGCGATGCCTGTGCGAATCCACGCCAGCACCGTCCGTTCTGCAGCCAGATAGTCGGTCGCACTGCCTTGCATGGGCATCCTCCAGGCCTTCCCGAAACCTCGGCAACATAGCTCCCCGGTTGCCGAATGTAAAGCGTCTCATGCGCACCATCAGTCTTGTGCTCAACTGGAAAATGGCGGGAACAGAACATCCTTTCGTGGTGTCTGAAACAATGTGCTGCTTTTCGGCGTATCTTCAGGGCGTAGGCTCGCTGCTTGGGTTCGACTTATGCGTGCCGTCCAACTCCGAGAGGAGCGACATGTCTATGGCCGTGGGGGAATTCGGGCCTCGCCGTCCCGATCGCCGCAAGGCGCCTCGCTACCCGTATCAGGCCAGCCTCGAAATCGAATGGGGTTCCGCACGCCTGAAGGCCCGTACGCGCGATATCAGCGTCGGGGGCATGTTCATCGAATCCGAAGATGTCCTCTGGGTTGGGGCGGGATTCCGGGCACAACTGGTCACCGACCGTCCCGTATGGCTGGAATGCTCCGTCAAGCGCGTAGAGCCCGGCCTGGGCATGGGGGTGGCGATTGCACTCCCTGAAGATCAGAGCAGTGATCCCTATCAGGAAATCCTCGCAAAGCTCGCCGAAAACGGCTAAGGCTTTATACTGTTTTCCATGACCCACTGTCTGGATTGTGGCTCCGAACGCGCGAGCGATCAGTGCCCCGTCTGCGGATTGACCTCTGCCGCCGCGGAACTCGTGTTCCGCCGCCGCCTGATCCGCCAGATGACCGTGTTTCTTGCCGGTTCGCTCCTGTTTCCGTACGTCAGCCAGATCTATCCCCCACTGGACCTTGACGGCATGTTGGTCTTTTTCGGGCTGGTGTTCTTTCTGACGCTGGCGTTGGCCATCGTGCTGGAGAGCCGCGCCCGCGCGCGCAAAGAAATTGAGGTCTTGCGGCACCTTTTTAGCGGGCTGATTCCGATTCCGTTCATTCTTTTGACCGCGCTGGTCTTGAACGGGCGGCTGGACTCGCCCAGAAACGTCGCTTATCACGCTGCGGTGGTGGAGAGCCGATACCAGATGAAAGGCGTAGTGCGCGGCACGCGGCGCTTGTTCGTGCCATCCTGGCGCGCGGGGCATCGTTTTGAGCGGCTGGCCGTGGATTCGGACGATTACGACCGGTTCCGTCCGGGCGACGCCGTCAACGTCGGGGTCGCTCCCGGCGCTCTCGGCATTCCGTGGTTTTACGGTGTGTATCGCCGGTCAGATCAAAGTTCGCGATGATTTCTTCAGTACAACGGCTCGCGATTGAGTCCCAAGGGAATCTGCAATTCGAGAACGTGGCCGGTTTTCCCAAAGCGAAACGTCACCCGCTGCATCGAGCCGATGTTGCGCTCTTTCCACTCCACCACTTCAATCGGCTTCTCCGGAATGTCCGCATACGACCATTCCGCTGAATCGCCGTGCACCGTGATTTTCTGCGGATCGATGTCGTACACCTCTTCATCCTGGATCTTCACCAGCATGTAGCGCTTCCAGAGCCGTACCAGCAAAATACCCTTTTTCTCGGAATGGTAAATGTTCCAGGAATTTGGCGCCTGATCGTTAAAGCGCACGATCGCAAATTCCACCGATTTCCACGTCACCTTTCTCGGCGCTTCAGTCTGGGCTGCCGCCAAACATGGCAAGAGCAGCAGAGAGAGCACGGCGCCAAGTACGCGCGGCGAGGTCAACAGGTCAATCTTCACTTTCTGGAAACGCTTTCGCGCCACAACGCGCCACATTCCCACAAAGTGAAACCCATCTTTGATAGGGCTGTTTTCATTCTCGGCATCCTCGGGTATGCGTACGAGCAGTGTACGACAGGTCCGCCAGTCCGGAAAACGCAGTGTCCGTTAGTTGGGGAACCGCATCTTTTTCAGCAATTCAACGTAACGCGGGTCCCCGCGCAGGCTTTTCATGAGCGGATTGGAGTTGAATTCGGGGAGCCCGGGATCTCGTTGTTGAAAAGCGCGGTCCAGCCACTTGAACGCCTTCTCAGTTTCTTGGCGATAGGCGTACGCCTCGGCGATTTGATACGCGCAGTCGTTTTGATGGGTGGCGATAAGTTTATTCAGGGTACGGTCTGAGTCCTCTCGGCGCTGAAGCGCATAGTAGGCCATGGATTCTCCCGACAGTTTCTCCCATTCGCCGGTTTCCTTTTCCATTTCCGCCAGAGACTCTTGTTGGTGTCCCTCCAAGAGGAGAATCGTGCCGCGAGTGAGGTGGAGAGAGGAAAGTTGCGGATTCAATTCCTGAGCCCTTTGTAGCGCAGCGTTTGCTTCGTCGAATCGGCCCAACAAGAAGAGTTCGTAGCCTAACGCCAAATGAAAATTGGCTCTCAACGGGTCGAGGGCAATGGCCTCCCTCCGCAGCTCAATCGCTTTTTCCAATTGCCCGAGGTTCCTGGCTAAGTAAGCGCGATTGCCTAAAACGGTGGCGCTACCCGGCTCCAACACCCCTGCCTTCTTCAAGGATTCATCCGCGCCTTCCCAATCCCAATCATGGTTGATCTGGACCAACCCCAGCGCCATATAGCCTGTCGCCAAATTGGGGTCGAGGGCAATCGCCTTCTCTGCACTTTCCCGCGCACGGCGGAACCCGTCGGTGTTCTCAATCAAAGCGACGCTGGCCAGGGTTTGCAGCACTTGCGCCCGTTGCGCCCATGCTGGGACATAGACGGCATCCAGCTTGATTGCTTGGTCCGCATACGAGAGTGCTTTCTGGAGATCCTCTTTGTCTTGCCCGCGGGCGACGAAGTATTGCCCCTGTAGATAGGCTTCGTAGGCTTGGGAATTCGTTGTGGGTGAACCTCCCGGAGGGGCCGGGTTGTTGCCGCTCAGCAATCTGACCTGCAGCGCACCACTCACGGCACGAGCTATTTCGTCCTGTGCCTCGAAGATATGACTGATATCGCGGTTATACGTCTCCGACCAGAGTTGGAACCCGTCGTCAGCCTTGATGAGCATTGCGGTGATGCGTACGCGATTCCCATCTTTGCGCACGCTTCCTTCGAGCACGGTCGCCACTCCGAGCTTTTGCCCAACACTCCGAAGGTCTTCGTTCTTGCCCTTGAACTGAAAGGAGGAAGAGCGTGCGACGACTTTAAGGCCCGGTATTTTGGCGAGATCGGTGATCAGCTCTTCCGTGAGTCCATCTGAAAAATATTCCTGGTCCTTGCCCGGACTCATGTCGGCAAACGGCAACACAGCGATGGAAGTGTTGCGCGACGCGGGAGCCCTCCCCCTGGTTTGAATGCGCCAGAAGTATCCGGCTATTCCAGCCGCCACGATAACCACTAGCATCGTTGAAATCGCAAGCTTGAGCAGTGCAGTTCTGGCGGAAGAATTTTTCTGTCTGGGCAGATTGGTTTGTGGAGCAAGCAACACTTTTGTTGCAAGCGGGGTAGCCAGGTCTGGAGGGCGGGCGGCATTCTCATCGGTCACGGGAGCTACAAACCGGTACCCACGTCTCGTCACTGTTTCTATGAATTCAGGCTTTTCTGGCCGGTCTCCGAGTACCCTGCGGATCTCCAGAATGTATTTTCTAAGCACTTCGGGGTTTACATAGGTGTCCGGCCAGAGGGCTTCAAGAAGCTCGTCTTGGGTAACGAGGTTTCCTGCCTTTTTGACCATGTAACACAAAACATCAAAGGCCTTGGGCGTGATTTGTAGTCGTTCTTCTCCGCGCCAAAGGGAATGATTTTGCGGGTCAAGTTGGAAAGATAGGAATGACTTCATGTCTTTGGGCTGCAATGCGATGAGGATCAGGGGATCCACATAAACACAATGCTATCTATATTTTAACCTGGCGTTACTCCATTTAAGTTACGTCTCTGTAACAGGTTACTCGTGATGTTCGATCACTTCCAAAAGGCAGCACCCTCAATTCATAAAAACGGAACGGAAACCCCACGCCGCCGACACACCTGGACTCCTTCCATCGCATAGTCTGATGCCCCAGTGGAGGAAATGACTACTCGGGCCTCGGTTCGAAATCGAGCTGACAGATCGTTTTGGAAGCCGATTTGATTGGGACCACCGCTCGGATCCAGGCCACGAAAATGTTTCAACAAATTCGACATTGTAGAAGGAAGTAGTTTTTGGCACGGGCATGCCCAGTCCTGCCCAAAACTTAACTTGAGGAGCACGCGAATGGGGTTGTTGAATCAAGGTAAGAAGGAAGTGATTGCCCCGAGGAGTCAAAGCGGGCAGCCCAACAAATTGGCCCGGGTTCGTCTGGCCAGGGAGCTATTTAGTGGCCGCTATCGGCCTGGCGAAGCATTGCACTTGTCGGGAATCGCGGCGGAATATCAACTTGACGCAGATTCGGTCATGAAAGTTTTGGCTGACTTTCAGACACTCGGAATGGTTACACTTTCGGGAAAGTTTTCGGCTATCGTTCACTCCCCGAATCCGAAAGAGATGAAAGAGGCCTACGAGATCCGGGCCGCATTGGAAGAAATCGGGGGACGAACCGCAGCACCAGTGCTGAAAGGCAACACAGCTGAATTACGACGCGAACTGGATGGCATGCGCGCAGCATTTGGCCGTCTTGACCTGGATTCCTTTGTGGAACACGACGTAGCGTTCCATCGAAGTATTCTGCAAGCATCTCAGAACGAGGTATTACTTCGCGTGTGGGACAGTTTGGCTGTCGACCTGCGGATTCGAGGAGTGATCGGAAAGGTTTCGCGGGATTTTCCAGAGGTAGTTGAATCTCACCAACCCATTGTGGACGCCTTTGAGAAAGGGCGGGGGCGAGAAGCCGGACTGCTGTTGCGCAATCACGTCGAGACCATTTTGGAGTTTCTTAAGAAATCGGAATCAGATTCTGGACTTCATCGGTCTTTGCGCAAGGATATGGAAACCGCAAAAGACGTACAGCAGGCTTTTTTCCCGCAGCAAAGCCTTTCGATTCCGGGACTATGCTGCGAAACATTCTATAGACCGGCCCAGAGTATTGGCGGGGACTACTATGATTTTTTCCCCTTGCAGGGAAGTCGATGGGGAATCACCATTGGCGACGTGTCTGGCAAAGGGATCGGGGCAGCGTTACTCATGGCCAGCCTCCAGGCATCATTGAAAGCACAAGCACTGCATCCTCATTCGGATCTTTCCAGCCTCGTTGGCGACATCAATCGGCTCGTCCACGCGTCGTCCCCGGTGAATTTCTTTGCATCTCTCTTCTATGCGGAATACCAGCCAGAAGCTCGCGTTCTGAGATATGTAAATGCCGGGCATAACCCACCGATGGTGCTCCGCTGGAGAGACGGGCGATGCGATGTGTTCCCATTGGAAACGGAAGGTACGCCGGTCGGGGCTTTGGAATCCGCTGAATACACTTCGGCGACCATTCGTCTTGAAATTGGCGATCTATTGGTGGCGTATACAGACGGAATCACGGAGGCGGAGGATCACCAAGGCGAATTTTGGGGACAACAACGCCTTGAGAATTTGCTGCGTTCCTGCCGCGACCGTACCCCGAAGCAAATCATTAAATGCGTTCTGGACGAGGTCTCTGCTTTTTCCAACGGGCCCTCTCAAAGGGATGACATTACCCTGGTGGTTATTCGTGTGAAGGACGACGTCTAGCCTTATCCGCGGCGAACTTTTTAGATATTTCACTGCGTGGTTTGCGCTCCGGGGCGATCGGTCACCTTCCGGCTGACTGGGTCTCAGGCCGAACCTGCCGGCCTTGCCAGTTTGCAGATTTGGCAGCCGAGTTATCCCGGCTCGGTCACCCAGCCGTTAAGCATGGTGTCGGCCCCATAGCGATTCAAGTGGCGCTATACTTTCTGCTGTTGGACAAAAGGAAGGTTCGTTGGCGCCACGATCTTTCGCTTCAGGAGGCTGGAATCTGCTTCTTGATCTCAGCAAAGTCGTTTCCTTTGCCATGAGCATTCTCTCCCTCTGCGCTTTGCTCGACACCGCTTTTTTCATCCCCGCCACTCGCTGGGAAGACCGACTGATCGCTTCTGGGGCCCGAATTGGCTTCGCAGGCTGCCTTTGCCTGATCAGTGGATTGCTGTTCCATTCCTCCGAGCCTCGAGTGCCGCTCGTGCACACCTTGCCGGTGCGCCTGTTTGTCTGGGCGCTTTTCGGCTTCACGCTGCTCTTCGCTCTGGGTTGGTATCTGGACGCGTACTACGTGCCGCTGCTGTGGCGCAATCTTCCACACTAGTCTTCCGCCCGCGTATGCCGAAGCCCGCCAAACTTTATCGGCATTAGAGAAATTTTATGCTGGCCTCTGCGGCTATAATGTCCAGCGATGCCTATCCAACGACCGCTCTCTTATCGCATCTGGGGTATGTTCCGGCGCGTCTTTCCGCGCTGCAGCATGATTTCGCAAGCCATCGCGTTCAACGTATTTCTCGCATTTTTCCCCACGCTTCTTCTGGCCGTTGGTCTGGCCTCCAGTTGGATTGGCAGCCGCACCGCGCTTCTCGATGCCATCCGCGATTTCACCGAATTTCTTCCCCCGGGCAGCCAGAGCATCGTGACCGATTTTCTCAGCCGCCGCGGGCCCGACGTCTGGAAATTCGCCCTGCTTGGTTGGGCGGGCAGCCTGATTGGTGGTTCACAAGTGATGAAGCTCCTGATGGAGGGCATTCACCTGATTTATGGCGACATGGAGCGCAGCAGTTTTCTGCGCAGGCAACTTCGCGGCCTGCTGCTTCTGTTGATCACGGTCGCCCCCATTCTCATCGCTGGAATCCTTGGCGTGTTCGGCCGCCCGCTGCGCCACTGGGTAACCGGGGTGATCGGCTCGCACACCTATGTGAACGGCCTTTGGCTGGTCTTTTTTCCCCTCATGGCCATGGTGCTGGCCATGCTCGCGCTCACAGTGCTGTATTGGGTTGCACGGCCCAAGGAAGAGAGTCTTCAGCGTGTGCTGCCCGGCGCCATGCTGGCCACGCTCCTCTGGTGGCTGGTGAACGTCATCTTCGGTTTTTATGTTCGCCGGGTGCCTTACAGCATCGTGTATGGAGGTCTTGCCGCCGTCATCGGTCTGCTGATCTGGATGCAGATTTCCGCGGTGATTGTATTTCTGGGAGCCGCATGGAACGCCGAATCGGACGAGATGCGAGTAAACTGAATTCATCGCCGCGGGTAATTGCTGGGTTCTCCTGGATGTCATGGGGATGCGCGCAAGATTGTCGCGCAATCACTTTCATCGGCAAGGCAAATCCTTAAGCATCAATTCCGTGAGCGCCAAGAGCCGCTGACAAACCTATTGTGCAATTCGAGCGACCGACTCGTGGATACCGCGAAACGGGGCGAGCCGCATATTTGAGGGCGTCATGGTTTCCATTTGGCATCACAGCGGAACATAACAACTAGCTACAGAAAACAATTCAGCTAGCATAGGAGCAATGAGCTCCTCTACGGCAACCGATGCAATCTCTATAACCGACGTAGACGCGAGATCGAAATTCGCGCCTTTCACGATTCTCTATGCGACCACGATTTTTCTTGGCGCATTCTTGCTGTTCCAGGTGCAGCTGATTATTGGAAAGTACATCCTGCCCTGGTTTGGAGGAAGTCCCTCGGTTTGGAATACTTGCCTGCTGCTTTTCCAAATTCTCTTGTTATTGGGATACCTTTACGCTCACCTGGTTTCCACCCGGCTCACAGTAAGGTCGCAAACGCGTCTGCACTTCGCGTTACTGTTGGTCTCGTTGGCAGTCCTTGCCATAATGGCTTATCGGTGGCCTTCCCCGATCACGCCTGGCGCAGGCTGGAGGCCGGTGCCTGGAGAGTCCCCTGAATGGCGAGTGATCCTCGTGCTCGCTGCTAGCGTAGGGTTTCCTTTCCTGATTCTCTCCACAACTGGACCGCTGCTTCAGGTCTGGCTTAGCCGCGCACAGCAAAGGTCTCCCTATCGGCTTTACGCATTGTCGAACCTCGGTTCCCTGCTCGCGCTCGTGAGTTATCCGTTCCTGGAGGAACGTTTTCTGTTTCTGCGCGTACAGGGGTGGACTTGGTCCGTAGCTTATTGCTTGTTTCTCCTCGGTTATGGCGCTTGTGCATTGGTGGCGCAAAGGCATAGCTCAGCGACGGAAAACCTTCCAGTCCCCGTCAGTGATGTCAGCGCTAAACCAAATATAACTTCCCGATTGATGTGGCTCGCTTTGGCGGCATGCGCTTCGGCCATGCTGATCGCCACTACGAACCTGATTTGCCAGGAGATAGCTGTCATCCCCCTGCTTTGGGTTTTACCACTATGCGTGTACTTGCTCACCTTCATTATCTGCTTCGGCAACGAGAGCTGGTATCGACGCGGCATTTATTCTTGCCTTTATGCGCTAGCTTTCTCTGCTGTCCTGGTTGTCCTCTCATCCAAGGATGCGCGGCCGCACACCCTTGTTGAAATCAGCGTTTTCTGTCTGGCGCTCTTCGCCGTTTGTATGGTTTGCCATGGTGAATTGGTGAAGCGCAAGCCCGCACGTGAGTTTTTGTCGATCTTTTATCTTACGATTGCCGCGGGAGGGGCACTCGGCTCAATTCTTGTGGTCCTGATTGCGCCCCATATTTTTCGACGATTCTGGGAATTCCAACTTAGTCTCCTGTTCTGCGGTGTCCTCTTGATTTCCGTTGTTTTGTTCGACAAGGAGTCCTGGTTTTACCAGCGTCCGGTCCTTCGAGTGTTGCTTTACGCGGTAATAATGGCCCTAATGTTCCAAAGTTATAATTACGGTAGGGCGCTGCTCCATCCGGATGCGGGAGGACAAGTTGTATTTCGGGACAGAAATTTTTTTGGCGTGAAAGCTGTGCGGCAAGACCAGTTGGGCAACTGGCTAATAAATGGCCGAACTCGACACGGCGTGCAGTTAAGCGACCCCGCCGTGCATGATGAGCCGACGCTTTACTACAAGCGGCTAAGTGGCGTAGGGCTGATCCTAGATCACTATCCACTAACCATCGATGAGGGCGGGAAGCGACGTACCTTGCGAGTAGGTGTGATAGGCCTCGGAGCAGGCACGCTGGCGGCCTACGGACATCACGGCGATTACTTCCGGTTTTACGAAATTGATCCGCAAGTAGTTGGGCTCTCGCTGGGGCAGAAACCATGGTTCAGCTTCTTGCAGGATTCTCCTGCCACGATCGACATTGTGTTGGGCGACGCCCGCCTTTCCCTCGAGCAAGAAGCAGCGACAGGACAACTCCAGAAATTTGATGTGCTTGTACTTGACGCTTTCAGCAGTGATTCCGTTCCAGTGCACCTGCTGACCAAAGAGGCCATGGCGCTATACATTCGGCATCTGAGCGGCCCAAATTCGATTATCGCTTTCCATCTCACGAATCGGGCGCTAGATCTCCGCCCTGTAGCTTACGGCCTGAGCCGCGAGTATCACATGAACTCCGTCGAGGTAGAGCAGCCCGGCTTCAGTGTCTGGGTCCTCGCCTCGGCGAACCCGCAGATGATGAGCTTGCCGGAGCTGAAGGAGCGGAGCAAGCCTGTCACAATTCACCATGCTGTACCGCTATGGACGGACGAATATAGCAATTTGTTTGATGTGCTAGGGTCGAACCAATAAGAGATGCCTTAATTTTGGTTTGGCTTGATTGTCCGAGAACAAGGGAAAGGAAGTCGCTCCTCATTGGAGCAGAATGGGCAGCCTCGCCAGTAGCTTTCCGTGAGTACCGGCCGGACAAAATGACCCTATCTGTCGAAACTTCATGCTGCGTTGACACCCTCAAAACGCGCGGCGTATAGTCAGTGCATCCCACCCGCGCGAGGCGGCCTGCAGTGCGTCTCTGTACGCCATTTCTTTTCAGGACGCGAATGGGGGCAAGGGAAGGGATGAGCCCGCGTTTGCTTTATCGGAACCCGTCGTGCAGCCGCGTGTTTTGGCTTGCCTTGTCGCTTTTCCTTCCTTTCTTCCTGCAGCCCGTGCAGGGTCAGGATTCCGCTGCCGCTTCCGCACCGGAAAAACCTCTTCCAGTCAATTCACAGGAACCTGCGCCAAAGCCGAAGGCAGACACGGGTTCAGAGATTTCCCAGATGGATTCCGCGGCCACGTTTAAGGTTCGCGTCAATCTCGTCCAGGTGCGTGTGATCGTCCGCGACTCTTCCGGCAAACCCATCGACAATCTCACCCGCCAGGATTTTCTGCTTTACGATCAGGGCAAGCTGCAAACCATCAGCAATTTCTCGGTGGAAACTGCGCAGACCCGTCTGCAGCGCGCCGCCGCCATCGCAAAAACCCAAGAGGACGCTTCTGCGTCTGAAGCTTCCGGAAACAAGGCGCCCGTTCTGCCTGAGCGATTTGTCGCCCTGGTTTTTGACGATGCGCACCTCTCTTTGCAGGACGCCACCTTCGCCCGCTCGCAGGCCGGGCGATTCCTCGATTCCGCAGGCCCCACCGATCGCGTCGCCATTTACACCACCTCGGGACAGAACACCCTGGAATTCACTTCCGATAAAGCGGCTTTGCACCGTGCGATTCTCGGAGTGGTTCCGCGTGCTTTGATGCCACAGGAGATGGGCGCCGAATGCCCAGAAGTCACCCACTACATGGCCGACCAGATCGAGAATAAACACGACATCACCGTCCAGGGCGTTGCGATTGAAGAAACCGTGCAGTGCCAGTTCAGCGGGGACGAAACCAAACGGGTTCAGGCAGCGGGGATTGTTCAGAGCGCCGTCCTTCGCGCGCTCAGTGCCGGCGATGTCGAAAACGAGTTTACCTACCGGCATCTCGAGGACGTCCTTCGCCGCCTGTCCAGCATGCCTGGCGAACGCATCATGCTCTTCGTCTCTCCGGGTTTCCTGCTTACTACCACTTACCTCGATGAATCCGGCGTGATCGACCGTGCCAATCGCGCCAACGTGGTCATCAACACTCTCGACGCCCGCGGACTTTACACGCCCGACGTGATGGGCGACATTTCCCGGCCATCCTCCGATAGCGTCCGCACCGCGGGCCAGAAGACCATGTACCGGGTCTCCGCGCAGCAGGAAAACCAGTACGTCCTCGGGGATCTTGCCTACGGCACAGGAGGCACATTCTTCCACAACTCCAATGATCTTCAGGGTGGATTGCAACTTGCCGGACTCGCGCCCGAAGTTTCCTACGTGCTCGCGTTTTCTCCCCAGAATCGCAAGATGGACGGCCAGTATCATTTGCTCCGCGTCGATTTGGCCAAAAAGTTGAAATATTCCGTGCAGGCTCGCCGCGGCTACTACGCTCCCCGCAAAGTGGATGATCCCCATGAACTGGCGCGGCAGGAAATTCAGGAAGCCATCTATTCCCAGGAAGAGATCCACGAGCTCCCGCTCGACCTGCAGACCCAATATTTCAGAAGCGACCCCGAGGGCGCGCACCTGAGCGTCGTCTCTCGCCTCGAAGTGAAAAGCATGCATTTTCGAAAATCGGATGGCCGCAGCCTCGACGAAATCACCCTGGCCACCGCCATTTTTGATGAAAACGGCAATTTCATCGCGGGCGGCGAAAAAACAGTGCAGATGCGCCTGAAGGACGCTACCTACGAGCGCCTCACCCGCACCGGCCTCACCGTGAAATCCAGCTTCGCCGTCAAGCCCGGGCGGTATCTAGTCCGCCAGGTGGTTCGCGATTCCGAAGGTTCGCAAATGGCCGCGCGCAATGGCGCGGTGGAAATTCCGTTTTAGGGAGGAAGTCATGGCAACGCAACCGACGAATTGGACAAAAGATAAGGTGCGGCTCGCGCTCGGCTTACTGGTTCTCGCCGCCAGTCCCTCACTTCTTCGCGCGCAAAATCCCGAGCCTGCCAAACCCGAGGCGGCTGCTCAGCAACAGCCCGTGGCCACAACTCCAGTAATTCGGACGGAATCCCGCGTGGTGCTTGTGGATGCGGTCGTGACCGATAAGAAAGGGAACTACATCCACGATCTCAGCCAGAAGGATTTCAAGGTCTACGAAGACAACAAGGAACAGGCCGTCACGAGCTTTTCCTTTGGCAACGATCCAACTGGCCCGGTCAGCGCCCAGAAGCATTACATGATTCTTTTTTTCGACAACTCCTCCATGGCGCTTCCCGACCAGATTCAAGCTCGCGCCGCCGCCGCGAAATTTATTGAAAAAGGCGCGGGGCCAGACCGCCTGATGGCCGTGGTTGATTTCGGCGGCAGCCTTATGGTGAGGCAGAATTTCACCACCAACGCCGAGCTACTCACCGCCGCCGTCAGCGGGGTGAAGAATCCGAACATTGAAACCAACGGCCAGAGCGCCGCCCTCGCGGCTCCCGTTATGATCGCTTCTTCCGGCATGTCTTCGATCAGCAGTGCCGAAGCGGATTTCGGCGCTCGCACCATGCTGCTAGCGGTTCGTAGCCTGGCGAAAAATCTTCGCGCTGTTCCCGGGCGAAAAATGCTGATTCTCTTCTCGGCGGGGTTTCCGCTGACCACGGAGCGACTCTCCGAACTCACGGCCACGATTGACGCCTGCAATAAGGCGAATGTTTCCATCTACTCGCTGGACGTGCGCGGCCTGATGGCCCCGTCTCTCCCGGTCCCCACCGGATATATCCCGCAGTCACATCCGGCGCATGCGCTCGCTGCCTCGTCGCGTGCCGCCGGCTCTCAACACCCCAGGCTCATGCTGGCGAGTTTCTCTCCGGCAAGCGCGGCTGAACCACAAAAGCCCGGCGGGGGCGGTGGAGGCGGCGGGCATCCCGGTGGCGGAGCACCCGGGGGTGGTGCGCCCGGGGGAGGCACGGGCGGTGGCGGAGGTAAGGGTGGCGCCCCGGGCGGAGGCGCTGGTGGTGGTAAAGGTGGCGCGCCGGGAGGCGGGACCGGCGGCGGCAGGCCTGGCGGAGGAGGCACAGGCGGCGTTCCGCGCCCAATCAATTCGCCGTACAACAACTATTACAACAACCCGAACAATACGCCGCGCACAATCCTGCCCCAGATTCCCACGTCAGCCACCACCAATCAGCAAATCCTGCAGTCTCTCGCCGAGGGCACCGGCGGCTTCTCCATTTACAACACCAACGACCTTCTTGGCGGACTCGACCGCATCGCGCGCGAGCAGAATGAGTTCTATCTGCTTGGCTATGTCCCCGGCTCCAGCGCCGAGGGCAGTTGTCACACTCTGAAAGTGAAAATTGGTCGCGGCGGCATGCAGGTGCGCTCGCGCAGCGGCTATTGCAATGTGCGTCCCGCAAATCCCCTCGATGGCCGGCCCATTGAGAAGCAAATGGCATTGCAAGCCGCTGGAAATCAGCCCGGAGCGATCCATGGTTCACTTCAGGCTCCTTTCTTCTATTCGGCGCCCAACGTCGCGCAGGTGAATCTGGCGATGGAAATTCCGGGCGACTCGCTCATCTTCAATAAGGAAAAAGGAAAGTATCACGCCAACGTGAACGTGCTCGGCATTGCCTACAATCCTGACGGTTCCGTCGGTGCTCGCTTCAACGACACTCTGAATCTCGACCTCGAAAAAGATGAGTGGAAGGAATTCACCAAGCAGCCATATCGCTACCAGAACCAGTTTGATGCCTCTCCCGGCGCGTACAAGCTTTCCGTGGTGCTTAGTTCCGGCGGCGACAGCTTTGCCAAGTTTGAGACGCCGCTGAAGATCGACGCCTACGACGGAAAGAAATTTACGCTCGGCGGCGTCGTTCTCTCCAAGACCATCCAGCCTGTGGACCAGATTCCCACTGACGTAGACGCCACGCTGCTCGAGGATCGCACCCCGATGATCGTCAAAGGGATGCAAATCACTCCGGCGGCGAACTACGCGTTCAAGCAATCGGACAAGGTGGTGATTTATTCCCAGGTGTACGAGCCATTGCTCAAGTCCGATGCGCCTCCGCGCGTCATCGCGGGTTACAGCATTCTGGATGCGTCTAACAAACAAGTGTTCTTTTCCGGCGCGATCCCTCTTGAGGAGTACATCCAGAAAGGCAATGCCGTCGTTCCTTTCGGCCTGATGGTTCAAATAAAGGATCTTCCGCCGGGAAACTACCGGCTGGTTCTCCAGGCCGCGGATGGCGCGCACAACCAGGCGCCAAACCGCGAAGCCCAGTTCACTGTCGGCAACTAACTTTTTGAGTGCGGGAGCAAAGCTCCCGCTTTTACTACCAAACCCAGCGTAGAAGAGCCTGGCGCCTCTCGACGCTCCTCTCTATCCTTAAGCCACAGCAGCCCTTCGCCCAGCAACTTTTGTCCCCTGGGAGGGTTAATCTAATCGTTATGGAGAAGTCCCCGCGCTACCTTTCTATCCTGGTTTCGCCGGGCAACCGTGCGCACGTCCGCGCCACACCCCGCGCACTTTTGGCGTGCTTTTTGTCCCTTAGCACCTTCTTTTCCCTGGGAATTGAAATTCATGCCGCCACCGCAGCCGAGAAAAAGCCCAAGCAGGACCCTGTCCTCAAAGACCTTCCAATCACTGACCTGACTGCCGATGAAGCCATTCTTCACGCTCTCAACCGCCTCGCCTACGGCCCGCGCCCCGGCGACATGGAGCGCATCAAGCAGGTTGGCTTGGCGAAATGGATCGATCAGCAACTCAGTCCCAATTCCATAAATGACTCTGCCGTCGAGGCTCGCCTGGAAATCTATCCGACGCTGAAGTTGCACACTTCGCAGCTCCTTGCCGAGTATCCGAACCCCAAGCAAGCCGCCAAGCAGGAACTGAAAGCGCAAAATCAGAACGCTAACCAGCAATCAGGCGCGTCGGCCGCCGAGGTGATCGCCCGCGATATGCAGTCGAAATCGGCGCCAAAAGATCCCGGACAGCAAACCGCTCAGAGCGCCGATGCCGGCGTCAACGCGATGGCTCAGGAGGTGGACTCTTCCTCTCCTGGAGGGAAAACCGCTGACTCTTCCGGCAGCAGTATGTCTGCGTCTACCGCGGACACGCCTTCCCCGATGAAGCTCAATCCAGCCACACGCGGCGCCACCCAAAGAGATCCACTCGGTATAGACCCGAACGCCGTTCCCAGGGCCATCTCCGACGACAGCAAGCGGCCGCAGCGCGTGGTCGAAGAACTCGCCATGGCCAAGACGCTTCGCGCCATCTACAGCGAGCGCCAGTTGCAACAGGTGATGGACGATTTCTGGTTCAACCACTTCAATGTTTTCGCGGGCAAGGGCGAGGTGAAGTGGTAT
>Ga0210403_10000821_pt1 | contig 30852 bp, 19 predicted proteins | sample IncBWC19MmetaG_FD_150863 | JGI IMG/M metagenome (GOLD analysis project Ga0210403, IMG submission 150863) | Forest soil microbial communities from Barre Woods Harvard Forest LTER site, Petersham, Massachusetts, United States - Inc-BW-C-19-M | ecosystem: Environmental > Terrestrial > Soil >...
CAGGATGCCCAGCGCGCCGCCGCCAAACGCGCATAGCAGGCTTTCTGCCAGCAATTGCCGGATCATCCGGCCGCGACTCGCGCCCATCGCCGTCCGTATCGCGAACTCGCGCTGCCGCGAGGCTCCCCGAGCCAGCAGCAGATTCGCCACATTGGTGCACGCAATCAGCAGCACCAGCGCCACCATCACAAAAAGTGTGATCAGCTGCTCGCCCGAGCCGTCCTGCGCGATCGTTCGTCCGTGGGCCCCCGATGACAGAGTGATCTTCTTGTTCAAAAATTTCTGGCGCTTATCTTCATTCCATGCGGATTTAATTTGCGGCAGTTGCTCCTCAAGCAGCGGCCGGTATACGGCGTTGATCCCCGCCTCGGCCTGTTGCTCAGAAATTCCAGGCTTGCGCCGCGCCAGCAATGTCATCCAATAATCGTTCCACTTGTCGAGCGTCTCTCCGTGCTGCGTCATCTGCTGCGTCATCATCATCGGCACAAACAGGTCGGGTATTTTGCCTACCTGCACGCCTGTAAATCCCGATTGCGATACGCCGACCACGGTCATCTCGACGTTGTTAATCAGAAGAACCTTGTTCAAAACGCTCGGATCCCCCCCGAAATGGCGAGTCCAGTAAGAGTGGCTTAACACCACGACCGGCTGTGCTCCCGGCACTCGGTCGTCATCCTGGCTGAACACGCGTCCGAGCGCCGCCCGAACTCCGAGCACTTCAAAATAGTTGCCGGACACGACTTCTCCGGATGCCCTGTCTGTCTGGCCATGACTTGCGACGCTCGCGGCAAAGCGGTAGCGCGCCAGTATTCCTGAAAAAACGGAGTTCCTATCTCGCAGGCCCTTGTACATGGGGTATGAAAACGATTCCGCCGAGTCGCCGTCGCTGGAAACATGACCCGTCTGCGGCCCGGGCGCTAGTAGAATGACCAATTCGTCGGGACTCTTGACCGGTAGGCGTTTGAGCAAAACCTGGTTCATCAACGAAAAGATTGCCGTATTCGCGCCGATGCCCAAAGCCAAAGTAATCACGGCAATGGCCGTAAATCCTGGGCTCTTTGCCAGCATGCGCAATCCAAACGTAATGTCCTTCCACAGATTCTGCATTACCCGTTCCCCGCAATCTCTCGCACCACATGAAACCTATTCATAACGCAACGCCTCAATCGGATCGACTCGCATGGCCCGCCGCGCAGGCACCCACGCAGCCAAGAAAGCCGCAACTAGCAAAAGTGCCAGCGCCGCAAGCACCGGCCAGGGATCCCGCACAGACACCTCGAACAGCAGCGACTCGAGCAGCTTCACAGCGTACCAGCTTCCCACCAGCCCGAGTAGCGCGCCGGCCATCGTCCACCGCGCCACGTTCCCCATGATCATCCTCAAGATCGCTTGCGGCGAAGCTCCCAGCGCCATGCGCACGCCAATTTCCCGCGTCCGCTCGGAGACCAGGAAGCCCACCACCCCGTACAAGCCAATCGCCGCCAGCACCACACCCGTCCCGGCGAATAGTGTTAGCAAAACGGCATTAAATCTTGGTCGGTCTGATAGTTTCCGAACTCGTTGAGTCATCGTTTCGATCGTGACGGGAACACTCGGGTCCAAGCTAGCCGTTTCCTGGCGTAGCCACTTGGCCACGGTTTCCGGATTCATAGGCGTCCGCAAGGTTACCTGAGCCACTCGAAAATACCCTTCCGTATCGAACTTCCATGGAATGTAGTACTCAGGATCAGACGGTCGAGCCAGCCCATTGTTTCTCACATCCGCCGCAATCCCAACAACCTCCCGCCACGGCGCTTCTGGCCCAATCCGCAAGCTCTTCCCAAGCGGCTCTTCATTTGGAAACAGCTTCTTTCGAAACGTTTCGCTCAAAATGATCGGATTTTGGTTTTGCCCGCGGTCCGCATTCTGGAATCCCCGCCCCTGGATAATCCGCACACCTAGTGCCATGAAGTATCCGGGCGTCACCGAGCGCCAGCCGACCATGCCTCCCGTGCCTTCCGCCGATGGCGGCCTCCCGGCAACTTCGATCCGCGAATAGATGGTTGCCTGCGTCCCTCCCGAAGGAGGAAGCGTGTCGCTCATCCCCATGGCTGTGATCCCAGACATGTGCTTCAAGCGCCTCTCCAATTCATCAAAGAAGGCTAATTGGTGCTTCGCGTCCGGGTACCGGTACTCCGCCAGGGGGATTTGCGCGGTCACCACGCTCTCGGCGTCCATCCCCAGCGGGACGTTTTGCAATTTTAATAGGCTATGGAGCAGCAATCCGGCACCCGTCAACAGAATCACCGACACGGCAATCTGCGACGCGACAAGTATTTGACGTAGCAGCCCGCGAGATGTCTGGCTCGCTTCTTGCCTGGTCAGAAGCTCCACGGCAGGCTTTCGCATGGCGGGTGCCAGTCCAAACAAGATTCCCGATACCAGCGAGACTCCCAGAGTAAACAACAGCACCCTCGTATCGAGCCCGGCCTGTTGCAAGCGTGGAATCCCTTCCGGAGCAATGGATTCAAACAGTTGTAACAGGGAATACGCAACCCAGCATCCGATGGTTCCCCCAATTGTTCCCAGAAGCAGGCTTTCAGTCAGATTTTGGCGAATCAGCCTGGCTGGACTTGCCCCAAGCGCCGCGCGAACCGCTAGCTCTCGCTGCCGGCCAGTGGTCCGAGCGAGCAGCAGGTTGGCCACGTTCATACACGCCACCAGCAGCACCGCCAACACAGAACCGAGCAATATCCAGGAAGCCGCCTTGGAATCAGCGACTTGGCGCTCTCGCAACGACCGCACGCTCAATCGCACTTCTTTCCGGAATTGCGGCGGCACATTTTCGAGTGATTTCTCGTACAACGGCTCGAGGGCAGCAAAAGACTGCGCGATGCTAACCCCAGGTTTCAACCTCGCAAATGCCCGTAAAACAGGCTCCGGGCCGTTTCCTTCTAGCGCCGCCTCGTCGAGCGCCTGCGGTATCACCAGGTCCGTCTTGCCAAGCGTGGGCATTTCAAAATCAGCGGGAAGCACCCCCACGACGAGCGTCGGTTGGCCATCCACCGAAATGGATTGGCCTACGACCCCGGCGTTGCCTGCAAAGCGCGAGCGCCATAAGCCGTAGGTAATTAGCGCAACGCGCGCCGCGTGCGGCCGGTCTTCTTCCTTCGTGAAATTCCGCCCCAGAATTGGCTGAATTCCGAACGTCGGAAGGAACGTCGATTCCACCAAGGCGCAGTCGAGCCTCACAGGATTCTGCTCGGTCAAATCGCAATCCGCGCCGCCCGGCAGGAACGTGGTCATGGACTCGAACGGCGTCTGCTCGGAGCGCCATTCGACGTAGTCTTTCGCCAGCATGAACTCCCGCGGCTCAATCGGCGCAAACAAACCAAAGGCCACCAGCTGTTCATCGTGAGGGTAGGGAAGGCTGCGGAACAGAATCCGATCAACCACGCTGAAAACCGCCGAGGTTGCGCCAATTCCCAGCGCGAGCGTCAGTACGGCAACCAGCGTAAACGTTGGCTTGTTCGCCAGCATTCGCAACCCGTAGCGGACGTCCTGCCACAGTGAAGACATCACTCTCGTCCCGCGCGCTATCGCATCGCAGCAAACTTCTCGAGCTATTCGTATCGCAGTGCCACAACCGGATTTACTTTCGTCGCCCGCCGCGCTGGGACATAGCTGGCCAACAGCGCGACTCCCAGCAAGAACGCCGGAACGAACATAAATGCAATCGGATCACGCGCGCTGATTCCGAAGAGCATGCTCGAGAGAACCCAGGAAACTCCTGCACAGCCCACCATTCCAATGGCGCCGCCGATCACCACGGGACGCATGCTTTGGCGCAAAACCATGGCCATGACGTCTCGCCCGTCCGCTCCCAGCGTCATACGTATGCCGATCTCGCGAGTTCGTCGGCTCACCGCGTAGGACACCACACCATATACCCCCACGCCAGCCAGCAGCAGCGCCAACGCGCCGAGTGACCCTGCAAGTGATGCCACAATCCGCGCCGGCGTCCGCCAAACTTCCAGATTGTCTTCGAGCCTGGTGACATCCACTAGAACGTCCGGGTCTATTTGACTGGCCGCATGGCGGATGCCCGTAGCGAGTGCCGCCAACCCGCCGCCACCATGAATCATCAGATGGAGCTCCGATTGCTCCTTGGGTCCCGCGGGCAGATAGACATAAAGCTTCTCCTTCTCACCGAGGTGCGACACTTGCGCATCTCGGGCTATGCCTACGATTTCAAGATCGGTATCGCGGCCTTGGCGCAAAGTCTTTCCGATGGGGTCTTCTCCCGGCCAGAATTTTCGCGCCGTGGCTTCCGTTACGATGGCCACCTTCGCGCCCGACCGCACCTCTTCCGCCGTAAAGTCCCGGCCACGCACGATGGGAATTCCCAGCATGGAAAAATATCCATCCGAGATCGCGTCGTTTTCAACTTCATACTCATCGGGCTTGCCGGGAACGGAGAAACCCGTGAAATTATGATCATCGCTGAGCGGCGTCTCGGCGGCTTCTACCACCACGTCCACGCCAGGCAAAGCCGCCACTTTTTCCTTCAATCGGCGCTCAAACTGGGCCGCAGGTTCTTCCTTGTATCCTTGCGTCCGAAGGTCTAAGGACACCACTGCGATTCCGTTCATGGCAAATCCCGGATCAACCGTTTGGGCAAAGTAAAGTCCACGCAGCAATAGACCTGCCGCGATCAGCAAAATCATGCAAACGGCCACTTGCGCGGCGACCAAGGAATGCCGCAAAATCCCGCCGCCCGCGCGCCCGCCGAGTCCGCCGACTCCGGCTTTCAATGCCGTGTTCAAATCAGTCCGCGCGGCCTCGAGCGCAGGCGCCAGGCCAAAAGCTATGCCGGTGAGCAGTGTGAGCAGCAACGCATATCCCAGCACGCGAACATCGGGTGTCAGATTCAAGGCCACCGGAGGGAAACCATGCGGCAAATGCGCAATTACAAAGCGCGAGACTGCTTCAAAGAACCAAAAGGCGAGAACTGATCCAAGCGCGCCGCCCATTAGAGCCAGCATCACGCTTTCTGTCAGCAATTGTCGGATCAATCTCGGGCGGCTCGCCCCCACCGACAGTCTCACGCAAATCTCTTTTTGACGCGCGCTGGCTCGCGCTAACATCAAGTTCGCTACGTTGGCGCAAGCGATCAGCAGCACCAGTCCAAAGCCAATCAGAATGACGGCCGCAGCCCCCATCACCAAATTATGTTCTTCCGGCCTGCCAAGAAATGTTGCCGTTCTAATCGACAAGGATGTTTGGCGGCCTGGATGTTGGGCATCAATTCGGCTGGCGATGACCATAAGGTCTGCGCGCACTTGCCCGATCGAAAGGCCCGGCCGCACCCGTCCAAGCAGCGACAGCCAGCTCACGTTGGCATCCCCGAGAAAATCGCGGTCGGGTTCCATCGCTGGCTGCATCGTGATGGGTGCCCAGAACGCACTGGGGACCGGCTCGGTACCCCCGAATCCCCGCGGTGCAATGCCGATTACCGTAAACGCCGTGCGATTTAGAACCACTCGTTTGCCGACAAGCGAGGGATCGGCTCCAAACGCGCTCTGCCACAATTCATCGCTTAGCACCACCACGGTTCCCGCACCTGGCGCCGCGCAATCCGCCTCCACAAAGCCGCGGCCAAGGGCGGGCCGTTCGCTCAACACATCAAAATAGTTGCACGACGTGAGCTGTCCATAGAGCTGCCGCGCCCGTCCACCCGCGAGCGTCGCGTTCAGGAAGGGCTCGTAGGCCAACAATCCGGAAAAAACATGGTTACTCGCGCGATAGTCTTGGTATTCGGAATAAGAAAAGAGCGTCGCCTCACCGTGTACACCTCGCGCGCTTCTTCCATGGAAAATCTGATCCACGCTGACGACTTGACCGGCGCAAGGCACCGGCAGCATCCGCAGCGCCACGCCGTTGAGCACGGAGAAAATTCCCGCATTTACGCCGACGCCCAGCGCAATCGCCAGCACGGCCACGGCTGTGAACCCGGGATTCCTCCCGAGCATCCGCAACCCGTAGCGAATGTCCTGCCATAGGATTCCCATCAGCTCCTCCTACTCATACCGCAGTGCCACCATCGGATCGACGCGCGTCGCGCGCCGCGCCGGGATATAGCACGCCGCCAGCCCGACGATGGTCAGCAGTGCCGAGACTCCGAAAAATGTAATCGGATCGCTCGGCTGCACTCCATAGAGCAAACTCCCGAGCGAACGCGTCACGCCCATGGCAGCAACAATTCCGAAGCCTATCCCGAGGGCCATCAGCACCAGTCCTTGTCTTCCCACCAGCCGCAGGACGTCGCGGTTTTGCGCGCCAAGCGCTGCACGGATTCCAATCTCTCGCGTGCGCCGCGCTACCTCATAAGACAACAAGCCGTACAGTCCGATAGAGGCAAGCACAAGCGCCAGCAGTCCAAACAGGCTCGCCAGGCGCGCCAGCAGCCGCTCGTTAAAGAGCAGCCGCTCTATTCTTTCCGTTTGCGTCCGGACGTCGAAAAGCGGCAGATTATTGTCAAGATCGCTCACGACCTTGCGCGCCGCAGGAAGCAGGGCCTGTGTATTTATCGCCGTCCTCAATGCGAAGTGGGCGTCGCCATCTTTAAGAGGGATGTAGGCAGTCGGTGCCAGCTCGTCGCGCAAGCCGGCATACTTTGTGTCTCCCACTACTCCAACAATTTCGTACTGGGGATTCTGGGGATCCTCGCCGCCAAAATGCAATCCCAGCGGCTCGCGATTCTCCAGGAATTTCTTGATAAACGCCCGGTTCACGACCGCGACATCTCGCTTCGACTCTGCATCCTCGCTATTCAACATCCGGCCGGTCATCACCGGAATTTTCATCGTCGAGAAAAATTCCGGTCCCACCCCCAGCACTTGCGTTTCGACCGTGGACTTATCGGTGCGCCCTTCGATCTTGACGTCCTCGGTCCACAAACCTCCGTCGAGCAGCGTATCCGACGAATAACTTACAGAAATGACTCCGGGCAGACCGCTAAGCCTGCTCTGCAGTTCACGATAGAGCGGCGCAACTTGATCGCTCTTGTAATAGCCAGTGAGCGTTGGGTTGACTGCGAACTGCAGCACGTTTCGCGTGTCGAACCCCGGATCAATCGCTTTCAAATTCCCGAGCGAACGAACCACCAGCCCCGCGCCGGCCAGGACAATGAGAGAGAGCGCCACCTGCCCAACGACAAGCCCGCTGCCCAGTCCAAATCGACGCTCTCCGCCAAAACTTGTTCCCGACATGCTTCCGGAATTCTCTTTGAGAGTCGGCGCCAGGTTGACGCGCGTCCCGCGAAACGCCGGCGCAAGTCCGAACAGGATCCCTGTTAGCGCGGCCGCGGCCACCGTGAACACCAGTACCCTCGCGTCCGGCGCGGCGCTGATCTGAAAATTGGAATAGCGGTTCGCGGAGGCAAATGCCGCCAAGGCACTCGCGCCCCAGTACGCCAGCAGCACCCCGAGTCCTGCCCCGGCAAAGGAGAGCAGCACGCTCTCCGTCAAAAGCTGTCGGACCACGCGTCCCCGGCCTGCTCCGAGAGCCAGCCGCACGGCGATCTCTTTTTGTCTTGCCGCCGCGCGCGAGAGCAGGAGCCCCGCGACATTCGCGCAGGAAATCAACAGCACCAAGCCGACCGCGGCCATCAAAATATAGAGTGGTTGCTCGAGGTCGCCACGGATCCCGGAAAGCCCCTTCTGCGCTAGCGTAAGCGTAACTTGCGGGTGGTCTTCCGCCTTGAGCCGCTTTTCCTGAATAATTTCATTGCGGAACAGCAGACTCACACGGGACTCAGCTTGCCCCAGAGCTATTCCCGGCTCGAGCCGTCCTACGACCGTTAACCACCAAGTGCTATCCTTGTCCGGTCCTCCGCCCCAATGAAGCCGCAGGGGGACTACCTGCGAAAGCGGCAACCACATATCTTGCGTGTGTCCCGGCGTAAGCCGGGTGAAGGCCGCGTCGGCTACTCCAACGATCGTGAATGGCACGCCGTTGAGCTTTATGGACTTTCCGATTGCGCTTGGGGCGCCGCCAAAGGCGCCTTGCCAGTACGCATAGCTGAGGACCGCCACGGCTTCTGCGCCGGGCCGCTCGTCGCTCGGTTCGAGGCTTCGTCCCGCGGCCGCCTGAACTCCGAGCGTCTGAAAATAATCGCCCGAGACAATTTCTCCGCGCGCTATGCTCGCCGTTCCGTTTCCAGTTAGGTCGAGTTGTGCAGGTCCGGCAAAGGCCCCAACGCTCGAGAATACTCCCGCATGCTGGCGGATTTCCTTGAACATCGGATAGGAGAAGGAGCAACTGCCGGAGACCTTTGCGGTCCACTTGGTCCACTGGCAGTCACCGTAGCTGCTCGAGCCTGAATTTTGAGGATGCGCCTGCGCCGACCAGCGCAGTACCACTAGTTGTTGAGGATTTCGAACCGGAATGGTCGCGAGCATCACGGCATTCACAAGACTAAATATCGCGGTATTAGCGCCGATGCCGAGGGCCAGCGTGGCAAAGGCTAGTGCGGTCGAGCCAGGACTTTTCCCGAGCATTCGCAACCCGAAGCGAATGTCTTGCCAGAGAGTCTGCACCGGGCCTCCGCAAGAAACGCACCACCCCATCGATGGAAAGAGAGCAACCGAAACCAGAACTTGCTTCGGGCCCGGCCGCCAGTAGCGGACGCGCGCTACTTCAGCCGGACGCGATCGAAATTATCCCAGGCCGACATGTCGGACAAAATCACTTTGTCGCCCACCTTCAACCCATCAATGATTTCGATGGTGTTGACGGAACTCCGCCCCAGCTTCACGTTTACGCGCGTGGCCTCAGAGCCGTCCTCGGTGAGCTTGAAGATTCCAATGGTGCTGTCGGACTGCCCGTGCACCGGCCTGCCGACAAACAGCACATTCGTCAGATTCTCGAGTGTGATCGTGCCGTCCACGCTCAAATCCGGCCGCGCACCTGGCGGCAGAGGATCATCAATCGTCACGTCAACCGTCACCGTGCCGTTTATCACCGAGGGGTCGACTCGCGAAACGTGTCCGCTCACGATTCCATTGCGCGTGTCGATGCTGGCCTTTTGCCCAGGCACCACATCCTTCGCTTGCGTCTCGGCAATCTTCACTTCCGCTCTGAGCTTCTTCGGATCCGCCACACGCGCAAGGTTCATTCCCGGTGTCACGTGCTGCCCGACATCCACGGGCAGAAGCTGCAGCACGCCATCAATGCCCGCGCGGACATGAAGCGCTTCCACCTGGCTCAGCTTCAACCCGTAGAGCGCCTTCATTTGCTCGACCTTGGCCTGTTGCGCCGCGAGTTTCGCGTTCGCCGAATCCGTGGCGATTTTCGTCCGCTCACCCTCCAGTTCCACGCGGATCTTAAGCTGCTCTTCTTGTACTCTGGTCAGCCTCTCGTTCATTTCAGGTTCCAAGCCCTCTTTTACCAATTTTGCTTTCACGTCGTGGTTGATTTTCGCCTGCTCGTAATCGCTTCGGACGGACGCTTCGGTGGCCTTCTGGCTCATTAGGTCGCTGTTGACCTGTACTTTCATGTTCTGGTAGTCCGCCTCCGCTCCCTTGAGCTGGTATTCCGCGTCGACCGAATCTCTCTGCACCGTTGGATCACTCAATTCCATGATGATGGAACCAGGCTTGACAATGGCAGGCGGCCGCAAAACCCATTTGTCCACGTGCGCATCTGTCTGTGCCGCGACCCAGCGAATGTCTTCGGGAACCAGCGTCCCCAGCCCGCGCACTTCGCGCAGCATGGGCCCGCGCTTCACGCTGTCGGACCACACCGTACCCGGATCGACATACGGAGCGGCAGGTTTCAGTTTGGAAAGCCCGTAGGTCACGCCGCCGATCAAGATCAGGGCGATGGTGCCGTAGGCAATCCTGCGGATTTTCTTGGCTCTTGCGTTTGATGGTCTTTGGATGTCCATAGTAGTTATCGCCTTTCCTAGGCGCAAATCCCTTGCCCAAAAGAATTCGCCTAAAGCCTCGCTTTGTCAATGGGTTACGGAGCCTCGTGTGCGGCCGAAGGCGGCCTCCTTGGCCGAATATGGGAATTCCTGTCCCACGACCGGACACTCCCGCACCTGCCCGCCACGCTTGCTCTTATGACGCTGCAACTCGCAGCATGTCATGTAAGGATACCTCCAATTCGCGTCTTTGTTCGCGCTCATCTGGCTCCTCGCGAAACTCCACCCAAGCGTGATAGCCTCCCGTTCGAGACTCTCACCAGCAGGAGGGTAGCCATGCGCTATTCCCGGCTCCTGGTTTTGTTTTTTATTTCCGCCGCGCCATCGCTCGCGCAGCTCCCACCAGCAGGCCCCGCAAGTGAAAAAGCTCAGAAGTCTTATAAAAAAGCCCTGGAGGAAGTTCGCCAGCACAGGCAAGACTTGGCCCTCGATGAATTCAAGAAAGCCGACAAACAGGACGAAGGCCGCTGCCTGGCCTGCCAAAAGAAAATGATCCAGTACGGCCTGGAACTTCACGAATGGAAGACCGCACTGGCCGCCGCCGAAGAAATGGTTGCCGAGGCGCAAGGCGACGAGAGCGTCGCGCTGGCGCATTTCGAAGTCGGCATAGTCCTGCTAAATGAGGGCCGCGACAAGCACAAGGACGAGCTCTGGGCTCGTGCCCATGACGAATTCACCAGGTCTCTCGCGGCGTTTCGAGATTTCCCGGAAGCTTTGCTCGCCGATGGCCAAGCCCTCGCACAATTGAAGCAAGACGCCGGCGCCAAAGCCCAGTTTGAGAAATATGTGCAACTGAAACCCGTCGGCGAACCAGAGCGCCAGCGCGCCCTCCGCTACATCACGGAACCCGAACTGGCGCGCGCCAGAATGGCCCCGCCGTTTGCCATCGACACCCTCGACGGGCAGCACATCTCCATGGATGATCTGGCTGGGAAAGTTGTCTTGCTCGACTTCTGGGCCACCTGGTGCGGGCCGTGCCGAGCGGCCATGCCGCATATTCGTGAAATCGCGAAAAAATTTCAGGGCCAGCCCCTGATCGTGCTCAGTGTCAGCCTCGACTCCGACGAACAAAAGTGGAAAGAGTTCATTTCCAAAAACGGCATGACCTGGCTCCACTACCGCGACGCGGGCTCCGCCGGATCCATAGCGAACTTATTCGGCGTAAAAGCCATTCCCCACACTTTCACCATCGACGCCGACGGCGTCCTCCAGGATGAACACATCGGCGATGCCTCCATCGAAGGCAAATTAAAAAAACTAGTCGCGCGTGCCCGGGAACTCGAGGCGCCGCAGAAGCCACCCGAGTAAGCGATATTCTCCTGCCGCTACTTCGCTGCTTCGCGAGACTGGCCGCTCCGGAGCCCTCGGCGAGGTAGTCGTGATCGGCGATACTAGAAAACCACTAGAGTAATTTTTCCGCAGTGGTGTACGCTTCCATCCGCATGGAGCTGCGGAGACTCCCTAATGCGTTTCCCCTCCGCGAATAAACATGGAATCTCGTGCGGCAAACTCACCATCGGAGGCAACACCAGTGAAATTCATCGCCTTCTGTGCCAAAGCAGCGATCCCGGGCCTGCTGTTGACGGCCGCGGTTTTCATGGCGGCCGCTGACTCGCCATCGGTCACCGTAAAGGGTTACGTCCTCGATTCGGCTTGCGCCTTTACGAAAGACCTGAGCAAGCCGATCAGCAAACAATGTGCGACTTCTTGCGCCAATGCAGGCTCCCAACTCGTCATCCTCGCCGAAGACGGCACCATCTACTGGCCCATCGCCGCCACCACGCCTTCCAGCGGACAAAATTCCAAACTTCTTCCGTTTGCCGCCGACAAAGTCAGCGTGACCGGCAAGGTCTACCAGCGGGGAGGCTCCAAGGCCATCGTGATCGACAAGATCGAAGCCCAGGCACCGCAAAAATAGATTCTCGGCGATTCCTTCGACTCCGCGAAGCAGCGATGCCCTCTGCTCCGATAAGGGACGCCGCCATCAAACGAGAATTGGGCCTCGGCTCCGCGGCGGCGGCCGTCGCTGGAGAAGCCATCGCTGTTGGCATCTTTCTGACGCCCGCAGGCATGGCCAAGTCTCTCGGCTCGCCATTTTGGCTGCTCACCGTCTGGCTCATCGTCGGCGCCATGACGCTAAGCGGCGCTCTCTGCTACGGCGAACTCGCTGCGCGTTATCCAAGATCCGGCGGTTCGTACGTCTATCTGCAGGAATGTTTCGGCCCCAGAGTCGCTTTTCTTTATGGCTGGATGTGCCTCCTGGTCCTGGACCCGGGTTTGACCGCGGCTCTCGCAACAGGCACGGCAAGTTATACCGCCTATATTTTTCACTGGCCCCGAGCGGCCACAAAATACGTCGCCATGTCCATTGTTCTTTCGCTGGCCCTGCTGAATACTTTCAGCACCAAGGTCAGCGCCAGTTTTCTTCGAAGGCTCACCTGGATGAAAGTCGGTGTTCTCCTTCTGCTCACCCTTTGGGCCTTTGTGTTTCGCGTCGGCCACTGGTCGAACTTCATTCCGTTTTTCGCGCAGCGCTCGGGTTCCATGCCGCTGCTGCCGGCGTTAGCAGGAGCCATGGTTGGTGCCTTCTTCTCCTTCGGCGGCTGGTGGGATGTGACGAAAATAAGCGGGGAAGTACGCGATCCGGAAAAGACCATGCCCCGAGCCATGCTGCTCGGCGTCTTGATCGTCACTGCCGTTTACCTTCTCGTGAGCATCGTCTTCGTCTATCTGGTTCCGCTGCACAACGTAACTTCCGACGAAACGTTCGTGGCGCAAGCCGGCGAAGTCCTGTTCGGCCCGCTCGGCGGAAAAATTCTCGCGGCGGTCGTCGTATTCTGCGTTTTGGGGAGCCTCGGCGTCTTCATGATCTGCGCACCTCGCGTCTATTACGCTATGGCCAAAGACGGCTTGTTCCTCTCCGCGGTGGCAAAAACGCATCCGCGCTTCGGTACACCCGCCCGGGCCATTGCCATGCAAGCCGCGATCGCCTCTCTGCTGATTGTTCTGGGTACTTTCGGGCAGATCATCGCGTACTTTATTTTCGTAGCCGTCTTTTTTCTCGGTCTGACCGTCGCCGGCCTTTTCGTCTCGCGAATACGCGCGCCGCAGACAAGAGTCAGTCGTGAAACCTCACGCCACCGGGTTGCAGCTTCAGTTTTCTTGACACTTGTCCTTCTTCTTCTCGTCCTTCTGGTGGCACGCAGCCCGCGACAACCAGCCCTCGGCTGCCTGGCCGTGCTCGCCGGTCTGCCTCTGTATCAATTCACGCGCCATAAACAGGAAGACCCGAGCGCCCAGGTGCCGACTGCTTGAGCCAGCCGGCCATAACCGCTAAAGCTGTTCTGATGATTACGTAGTCGGTGGCGTGGGATCGCCGCACCCGACGAACTCCCTCAGCACGCGATTTCCTTTGTATTCAAGTTCATCGTGAATCCCAATCTTGCTGGTGTAGTAGCCATGCACCGTCAAACGCTTCAGTTCGCGAAAAAGTCGCACTTCTGGGAGCTCGGTCATCTGCTCGTTGTCGGAAAGCACTTTGAGAACCGCAATCTTTTCTTCCGTGCTGGCATCAACGAACGATCGTCCATGGTAGTGTTGGCTCATCGATTCCACGAGCCGCAGTCCTTCGCGCCACAGTGCTTGCTGTTGGTCGTCCGTGCTCTCCCGGACAGTCTGTTCGATAAAATCGGCCACTTTTGCGGCTTTTGCTCCACCGGAATGGCTATCAGCGGGAATGATTGTCTCGGATAACTCTTCGATCAGCGTGTGCTGCGCCGGCGTGAAAAACCGCGCACCAGGTTTCGCTTCCGCGGCCGGAAGGGCACTAGGAGCGGGAGCGGACCCTTCGGCAGTCTGCGATCCCCCCGACAATTCAACTGTCGACACCCCCGACAACGGCAAGACGGCCGCCCCCAGAACCGTCGCCGAAGTCTTTAGCCACTGCCGCCGGTCCTGCTTCAAATCGATGGGATCTTTTCGGGACATGGTCCCTCCTCGCATTCCAGCCCATGGTCTGTCTTGGTGCAAAAACTTCTACAAATCGTTCTTGGCCAATTGATCCGCCAGGTAGTCGCACGAGCGCCAGCACAGCGCCATGATCGTCCACGTGGGGTTCTGACAACTGGCACTCACGAAAGCGCTGCCGTCGACCACGAACAGATTCTTTACGTCATGCGACTGCTGAAATTGATTCAGCACCGAAGTTTTCGGATCATCTCCCATGCGCGCCGTGCCCAGCTCGTGGATCGACCATCCTTCGGTAAGCACCCGGTCGCTCACAAAAATAATCTTGAAGCCTGCGGCCTCGAACATCTCCTGCGCGGTCTCCTTCATGTCCGCCGCCATGTGGTGCTCGTTATCGCCGAACTTATAGTGAAAACGTAGCGCCGGAATGCCCCATTTGTCCTTCACCACCGGATCGAGATCGACAAAATTCTCGTAACGAGATAACACTTCGCCAAACGCACCCATGGAGATGTACGAACCCTGATTCCGTCGAATCTCTTCCTTGAACGAAGCGCCAAACCCGGGACTGTCCGTGCCCGGCGGAAACATCCCGCTTCCGCTCCCGCCTTCAAATCCATAACCTCGGATGAATTTCGGATGCTTCTCCGCCAGATTGCGAAAACGCGTCAGGTAAAAACTGCCCGGCCGCCCGTCGTCAAGCGTCGGTGGTTTCCCGACCAGGTCGGTCGCCTGGCCGGCCACGTGCGGTCCCATGATGTGTTCGCAAAAATTGTGGCCGACGTGGCCGCTGGAGTTGGCGAGCCCCTTCGGATAGAGGCGCGATTTCGAAAGTAAAAGAAGCCGCGCCGATTCCAGCGTAGACGCCGCCACAATCACCGTTTTTCCGCGCACCGTGTAGTCCTTCATGGTCTCTGAATCTGTGAAGTGCACTCCGGACGCTTTGCCAGTTTGTGGATCGACAGTGATTTCTCGCGCCACCGAGTTCGTGCGCAAAGTCAGATTACCGGTATCCATTGCGGGGTAGATCAGCCCAGTAGGCGAATCAAACGCGGCGTGGATGTCGCAGCCTCCTTTGCGTGAACAAGCACCGCGTCCATAGCACCGGCTGCGATATTTATTGTGCTTCAAGCCGTCCGTGGTTACGCCCGCTCTGTACTGGGTAAGCACGCGTCCCATCTTCTGGATGCCCTGCTTGAGGGTCACTTCCGCGCAGTTCAATTTCGTGGGCCGCTGAAACAAGCTGTCCGGCAGATACGGCAGATTCTCTTTCACTCCGGTAATGCCGAGATACAAATCCACCTTATCGTAATAAGGCGCGATGTCGCTGTAGCTGAGCGGCCAGTTTTCTCCGTACCCGTCGCGGTCCTTGGCCTTGAAATCGTAGTCGGAGAGCCGCAGCGCCAGCCGGCCCCAGATATTTGTCTTGCCTCCCAGACACCGCGCACGGACCCACGCGTAATTCGTTCCCGTGTAGGGATTGTCCCGTTCGTTGACCACGATGTTTTTCATGTAGTCGGTGCTGCCGATATAGCTGTAAAGACTCTTTGATTTTTCAAAGCCCGGGCCATAGGGCGGCCTTCGAATCGTGTACTCGTTATGATTCAGCGCATGCGAGCCGGGCGGCAGCCCTCCCCGGTGCGCGTTGTCGTAAGGCCATTCCATCGAACGCAGCTCCTGTTCGATGTTGAGTTTCTTCCCCGCTTCAAGCAGCAAAACTTGCAAGCCGTGGCTTGTCAGAACATGCGCCGCCATTCCTCCGGCCGCGCCCGATCCGATAATCACCGCATCATATTTCTTGCCCAGGTCTAGTTCCGGCTCGGCCATAGGTAATCTCTCTTTCTCTGCGCTGCAGCGACTCCCCCGCATTCAACAATGAACTCCCATCTTTGTCCAGTTCAACCGCTTCTGGCTTTCTCTAGCAATGGCAACCACGGTACAGGCCCTGGGCAGCTGAGTGATACAATTTTCGAGCCATGCCTCCGACGGACATCCCACAGCCCAACGTCATCCGCACCGTTCGCCTTCGCGGCATGGATCTCCTGAACAATCCGGCCCTGAACAAAGGCACGGCCTTCACCGAAGACGAGCGTGAGAGGTTCGGCCTCATCGGTCTTCTTCCGCCGGTTGTCGAATCCCTTGACGACCAATGCGCCCGTGCCTATCAAGCTTTTTCTCTCAAATCGAACGACCTCGAACGCCACATCTATCTCCGCCAGCTTCAAGACACCAATGAAGTTCTCTTCTATCAGCTCCTCCTCGCTCATATCGACGAGATGCTGCCCATCGTATATACCCCGGTCGTCGCGCTCGGCTGCCAGGAGTTCAGCCACATCTATCGGCGTCCACGCGGCCTGTTCATTTCCTATCCGCTCCGCCGTTCGATTCCTGCGCTCCTCGCCAATCACCCGAATCCCGAAGTCGATGTGATCGTGGTTACCGATGGTGAACGGGTTCTGGGGATCGGTGACCAGGGCGTAGGCGGCCTCGGCATTCCCATTGGCAAGCTTTCTCTGTACACCCTCATCGGCGGAATTCATCCTGCGCGCACTCTGCCCATCGTTCTGGACGTTGGCACCAACAACGAGGAACGTCTCCGCGACCCGGAATATCTCGGCTGGCGTCACGCGCGCATCACCGGCGCCGACTACGACAGCTTCATCGAAGCCTTCGTGCGAGCCGTCCAGCAAGTTCTGCCCGCCACGCTTCTCCAATGGGAAGATTTTTCCGGCGTGCACGCGCGTCCTATTCTCAATCGTTACCGCGATCAAATGCTCACCTTCAATGATGACATTCAGGGTACTGCCGCCGTGGCCTTAGGAGCGATCCTCTCGGCCGTTCGCGTTACCGGCTCTTCTCTCCGCAATCAAGAAATCATTTTTCTCGGCGCTGGTTCGGCAAGCACCGGAGTCGCCGATTATCTCCGGGCCGCCTTAGTCACCGAAGGCCTCTCGGAAGAAGAAGCCCGCAGCCGCCTCTGGATGGTCGATCGCGACGGTCTTCTCCATTCCGACCGGACCGACCTTACGCCCGAGCAGCGCATCTACGCGCAGCCTCTCAGCCGAATTTCATCCTGGGCGCACAAGGGCTCGGCCAACATCGGCCTCGCCGACGTCATCCACAACCTTCGAGCAACGGTCCTTATCGGTCTCTCCACCAGCGGATCTGCTTTCACCGAGCCCGTCGTTCGGGAAATGGCTGCCAAGGTGGATCGCCCCATCATTCTTCCCCTTTCAAATCCCACGGAACACTCCGAAGCCCGTCCTCAGGACTTGTATCGCTGGACAAACGGCCGAGCCCTGGTCGCCGCCGGCTCGCCTTTCCCGCCCGTCCATTTCGAAGGCCGCAGCATCCCCATTTCCCAGTGCAACAACATTTACATTTTTCCGGCGATCGGACTCGCCGTCGTCGCTTTGCGGCTCTCCGCGGGAATCGCTGGGGCCGAGCGGATTACCGATGCCATGATGATCGCCGCCGCGCGCACCCTCGCTGAGCATTCTCCGGCCTTGAAAGACCCATCTGCGCCTCTTCTCCCCGCCTTAGAAGATCTCCGCGGTCTCGCCGTGGAAATCGCTTTTGCCGTGGCCCAGGAATCGGCACGTTCCGGCATGGCCCCCGTGCTCGATTCTTCTTCCGCGCTCCGTTCGCAAATCCTTGCGAACCAATGGACTCCCGCGTATCCGGCCTACGTCGCCACCTGGTCTTAAGGCCAAGAAGTCCGCGTCCCGCCCAGCAAACCTGCCGTGAAGAATTCCGCAAAACTCTACCCGTCTTAGTTGCCCCTTCCGAGCACACCTGGCTCGCCTCTCCTCGTATCGCGATACTTCCGGCGTTTTTCCGATCTTGGTTTTGACCAAACTATGATCGATCAGCGTCGGCGCCATCGTTTCGCTCATCCAAAGGGTGGCGGGTCGAATTGTGGGCGGCCTGGCCTCGAGGGCGTACCGGTGTGCGACATGATTCTGTCCATCGAGGATGTACCCATAACCCGAAACGGGATCGTGAATTTCAATGACCGCTGCGTCTCGGGTGTCGGCAATTCCGTGACACCGACGCTAGGGCCAAGCGTAATGGTGTTAGAAACCTGGTGTCTGGCAGAAGATGCAGGCTGTTGCCGGGCAACCGCAGAGGTGGCTAGACCGCAGGCTGCCGAAGTGAAGCAGCACAGTGAAGCGAAAGCCAGGGCTAGCCGGGCAGTGTGTTTCATTAGGTTCCCCCATCGTCAAATTTCGAGGCCGCCATGTTAGCTGGGATGTTAGTGTTCTTGTTCGTTCTGTCGAACGCCGAAGAGACGGCCACCAAGGCGCGGCCGGGGATGGGCGGGAGCTCAAAAGAGCGCGCGGCGCAAGGCTTGCTGACATACAATTCGGGCGACCAGAGGGGAGACTTTCTGCCAGGAGCGGGCTTATGAGACTCGGAATCCGCAAAACGTTCAAGATCCTTGCGCCGGGAAATTCTCTGCGAAAGAGGGTGGCGTACAGCCTGGCGATCGCAAGGTTTATTCTGGTGCCGGTGATTCTCCTCGCGGTGTATTACCTGTTCGAGATGGGCTGGATTGTGGACCGCATCGTGAACGTGGACGCCCCGGCCGCGACGCTGGCGCAGCGGGCTTCTATTGAAATTCTGGAAGCGCGGCGCGCGGAACGAAATTATTTGTTGCTGCACGAGGCCAGCTACCTTGCGGCGAACCGTGAGTCACTGGGAATAACCCGACAGATTGTGAGCCAAATACAGGAGCTCGAGCCCCAAGACATGGGAGAAACACAAAAGGCGCTGGAGGCCCTTGGCGTATACGAACAAAGACTGAGCACGGCGGTGTCCGCGATCGGGCAACCAGGGCAGGCGGATGCGGACCGTATCCAGGCCGTGGTGCGGGCTTATGAAAAGGATCTGAACGATTTGCTGCGAGTGGCGAATTTGAAGAGACGCGCGCAGTTGATCGAGGAGCTGCGCAACCGCGTGGGGTCGTTTGATACGCAGATCTCGGAGACGGTTCAGGCAGGGAATCCCGCGCTGGCGCCGGTCACCGCCGATTTGCAGACTTCGAGTCAGGAGGTTTTGGGATTGCTGAGTGAGCTTGAGACAGAAAATTGGAAGAGAGTGGAAAACGATCATCGGGAAGCGCGGCGCTTGATGCGATCGGCGGAGTGGGCGCTGACCATCGTGTCCGCGATCACACTTTTGTTCAGCGTGTGGGTGAGTTTTATTTTGCCGCGGCAGGTGGTGAAGCCGCTGATCAGTCTGCGGGATGCCGTGGATCACGTGGCCCAGGGGAACGGCGCGGTGGATTTTGAGATTGCGGGACGTGGGGAAGTGGCGGAACTGGCGAGGAGTGTGCAGCATTTGATTGCGCGGCTGCAGCAGAATGCTTGAGCGATTGATGGTGACAACAACTCTTTGGTTGAATTGTTATCTCGCTGATGTCGATAGCCGCTTAACGAGTTCGTAGAGGAAGGCCTGACCCTCGTAGAAGGACTCGACGCCCAGGCGTTCATCGCGCCCGTGGAAGCGAATGTCGTCGCGGTCCATGAAAAACCCCTGGACGCCATACGTGGGAATGCCGGCGGCGCGGAGATATCTGCCGTCGGTTGCGCCCATAACCATGATGGGAACGGTTGGAACTCCTGGCCACGTGCGCGTGGTGATATCACTTACCGCCTTGAGCAGGTCGGGGCGCATCGGAGAAGCGGCGGCTTTGCTGAATTCGCTTAACTGTTTGACGCTGACCTGATCATCCGCCACAACTTTTTGCAAAGTGCTTAGGACGTATTCGGGAGCGTCTTCCGGCAGGACTCGGCAATTTACGGTGGCGGCGGCGAGTTGCGGCAGTGCATTGATGGCGTGGCCGCCCTCGAGCATGGTGGCGACGCAAGTAGTGCGAAGAGTGGAATTCCATGCGGGGGAGGCGGCCGCGACTCGCTCCATGGATCCCTCGGATCCGGAGGCGACCTTGCTAAGATCGTCCTGGAGCGGGCCGGCTTCGATTTTTGACATCTGCTCGAAGTACGCCGCGGTGACTTCATTAGTCTTCAGGGGAAAGCCGAAGTCGCCGAGACGCGCTAAAGCGCCAGCGAGATGATAGATGGCGTTGTCGTGCACAGGCATCGAGCTATGGCCGCCCTTGTTGCGCACTTCGAAGCGGAAATTCAGGACGTATTTCTCGCTGACCTGCAAATCGTTGGATATTTTCTTGCCTTTGGATTCTTCGCCCCATCCGCCTTCGTTCAGTGCCAGCTCCGCTTCGATTAGATCGCGGTGATTCTTTAGCAGCCAGTCGACGCCGTTGTACGGCCCGCCGCCCTCTTCGTCGGCAGTGAGAGCGACAATGATGTCGCGATCGGGCTTGAATCCTTCTGTTTTGTACTGGATAAGGTTGGCGATCCAGACAGCGGCTTGAGCCTTGTCGTCACCGGTCCCGCGGCCGTAAAAGAAGCCGTCCTTCTCAAGGAATTGAAAAGGGTCGGTGCTCCAATCTTCACGCTTGGCCTCGACGACGTCGATGTGGGCGAGCAGAAGAATGGGTTTGCGCGCGCCCGTGCCGTGATAGCGAACGACAAGATTGGCCTTTTTTGGAATCGCGCCGCCAACAAAGATGTCGGAACCGGAAAACCCCGCGGCTTTCAAGCGCGCTGCGGCCGCTTCCGCAACCGGAGTTGTGGAGCCGGTCGTGAAGCCCGACTGAATTTCGATGAATTGCTTGTAAATGTCGTGGGCCAGCTGTTTTTCGGCATCGGGACGAGTGCTTTGCGCGTTAGAAGAAGCAGCGCAGATAAATACCAGGAGCGCGATTCTAGAAGCGAGCCGGATTTTTGCATTTTGCATGGTGGGATTCTTGCATGGCGAAGGCCATCGCGCAACTTTAGGGCGTTGCCGCAACGCGAAAATATCGAAAGTGCGCGAGCGCTCGACATACGCCGGAGCTTAGGCCCACTGGTAGCCTTGCTTGGCCAGCGGGAGAGAGCGGGTGCGCTTGCCTGTGACGGTAAAGATGGCGTTGCAGACGGCGGCGAAAAGCGGCGGAAGCGCCGGCTCGCTGAGTCCGGTAGGGGGATTGTCAGTCTTCAAGAAATGGGCTTCGATTTCTGGACGCAGCAACCAGCGGCGCCCGATAGTTCTGATAGTCCTAGGGGTCACGGGTTCGACTGATCCCGGTGGGTTCATAGCGCCTCCCTAGCTTAGGCCCATGCTCCTCTTTCCGAGCTTTCGCGGCTCGAGAAAGCAAGCCTTCGGCACCTTCGACGAACCGCGGAATCATAGCGCGGGGTTGATCAAACGGGCAGCGGAACCGAGTGGAAGCACAAATTGAGGAGTTCTAGAGCCAGGGTAAGCAAAGGGGCGGGGAGGAGAATAGAAATCTTGCAAGTTACAGAGAGAAATTCGTTCTAAGGACGTCCCAGCAAGCAACCCGGCGTTCAGAATGCTAACTCTAATCAGCTAACAAACCAGAGCAAGAACGCCGTTCGTCGAGAACAGCGCCTATTACTCTCGAGACGGTCCTCCATTCTCCGGGTTGATAAGAGCATCAGCCGAGGCAATTCCTGGAAGCTAGAGGTGTCGAAAATGACCAGCTTAAACGTATGGGTTTCTCTCCTCGACGAAAATCGCAAGTCCTGGCGTTTGTTTGTTTGCGTGACGGCCGCGCTTTTGCTTGGCCCGAGCCATTCGCCGGCGCAGACGGCATCGCACGCGCCCGGATGGGTAGTGATCACCATCGGTGACTATAAAACCCTGCATGCGAAAGCGTATCCTCCTGAGCGCGAACCGGAAGCACCGCCAGTGGACGCGACGCTAACGCGTGTCGACTACGACTTGCGCATCGACGGCGACCTGGCCACAGGCCGCGCGAGCCTCACAGTCGATGTATTGAAGAATGGCTGGGTGCGCGTGCCGATTCCTCGAGGATTGCTGGTGCGCGAAGCAAAACTTGACGGCAAGCTGGTTTCCCTTGTGCCCAGCGTGGCGGGAAAGGATTCCAACCAACTCTCAGCGTTACTCTCGCGACCCGGACGCGCAGTTTTGTTACTGGACATCGCACTGCCGGTTGTATCGACGGCCGGCGAAGAGAGCATCTCTTTGCCTTCCACCGTTTCGGGAGTCACTCGCGCTTCGGTTCGCCTTCCGAGGCAAGGCGTGGACATCAAACTCACCGGCGGACTCTTGGCAGAAAAATCCGAACCCGGCGCGGAAAGCAAATGGCTAGCGTACGCGCGCGGTAATGAGCCGCTTACCTTTAGCTGGAAAAGAAAAACGGAGGATCACCGCAGCAGCCAGGCGTTGCGTCTGCGCGGCTCGCTGACCGAATTGACCGGGCTCGGCGAAGACACCGCCACGATCGTGGCGGAGGTCAACATCGAAGTAACGCAAGGCGCCGCGCGCGAGGTTCGCGTCGCACTGCCCGACAAAGTGACGATCAACCAAGTGGCGGGCGCGACGGTGGCCGACTGGGAAATGAAAGACGGGCAGCTGGCGGTGACCTTTCTCGAGCCGGTCGAGGGAAACGCCAAGTTTATCGTGAGCGGAGAAACGCGAAGCCCGCGCGATGGTCAGATCGAAATCCCGTTGCTGCGCCTGATGAATACCGAACGCGACACGGGAGGCGTGGCCGTGGAAGTCCTCGGCGCCGGAGAGATCAATAAGTTCAAAACCGAGGGACTGGAGAACGCCGACGCAAGCGACCTGGGCGAAATCGTCTCGAGCCGGCAATCCGCTTCACTCTTCGCCTTTCGGTTCCGATCGGGCGACCGAAAGACGGCAAGATCGCTCACCGTGAACGTAGCGCGCTACACCTCCCAGGCCGTGCTGATGGCCAACGTCGCCGAGGCGCGTTACAACGTTTTGATCACCAACGAAGGAAAGCTGTTGGTCGAGGCGCGATACGCGGTCCGCAATAACCAGCGCAACTTTCTGAAGATCACTTTGCCTCCCGGCGCGACGCTCTGGAGCGCCTCCTTGGCGGGTAATCCCGTCCGACCGGGGCAGTCGCCCGACGGCAGCGTGTTGCTGCCTCTAGAGAAATTTCATGCCGGAGAGGAATCGCCGGAGTTCGCCGTGGAGATCGTTTATATCGGCCGCGGAACAACGTGGAATGACAAAGGACAATTCAAGCTGGCCCTGCCTGCGCTGGACTTGCCGATATCGCGAACGGGACTGCTCGTTTATCATCCGCCGCTCTTCAAGGTAACGCCGGAACCGGGCTCATTCCGACCGGAAGCATACCAAGAGCCCATCTCCCGAGCGCTCGGTCCCGCTCCTCCAGCCAGAATCGCGGCGCCCATAAACGTGCGTGCTCCCGGGCCCTCAGCTCCTCCACCGCCCCCGGGCCTCGCGGTCTCGGCTATCAGCGACTCCAAAATGGAGGTTGCCCAGGTTTCCACGGAGGCCCTGGTCGACAATTTTCGACTGACTCTCGAAGGTGGAAAAGCCGCGGGGATTCTTCCCATAAAGGTTGCGTTTGCCGGTTTGGGGCCCTCTCTCTATCTAGTTTCCGAACTCACAGGTGAAAACCAATCTCCCAGTACCGATCTGAATTATCAGCGCGAGCGAAAGGCAGGTGGTCGATGAAAAACAGTTTACTGGCAGTGGCGTTTCTAATAAGCATCCCCGCATTTGCACAAGACAGGATCGCTCCTCCCGTTCCGCCGGCAGGGAACGTGACACTGCCCCTCGATGAGTACAACCGCTTGCTCGAACTGGCCAACAAGTCGCCCCGGAGAGTGGAGTCCGCCCCGCTCCCCTATACCATCAAACGCAGCGACTTAAAGTTGCGCGTCGCGAATGAAACAGTGATGGGAACCGTTCAATTCGAAGGCCAAACATTCAACCAGGGCGAAACGAAAGTCCCGCTCACTTCGGGAATGACGATCCTGGACGCTCGCCAGGAAGCGAAAGGTTTGCCCCTCGAACAAGAAGACGGCACACAAACGGCGATTCTCGCCGGTCCCGCCGAGTTCTCTGTCGTTCTCGATGCAGGTCTGCCTTTGAACATCGAAACAGGCCGCGCGTCGTTCAGTTTGCCGGTGCCGTCTGCAGGCAGCGTGCGATTGACGCTGGAAGTCCCTGGCGATCACACCAACGTGAAGTTGAGTCCTGGCTTGATCACCAGCCGTGCGTCCACGAACGGGAACACCACGATCGAAGCGACACTCGTGCCGGGGCAAACTGCAAACATCTGGTGGGCGACGCGAGAAGTGCTGGCCCCGGTCGTCCCGCGTGAAGTGCGTTTTCTTTCCAACCTGAAGACGCTCGTTTCTGTCAGCGAAGCGGACCTGCGGCTCGCCGTGCTTGCCGACATCAACGTGATCCAGGGCGAACCCACGCAATTCGAAGTGGAAGTCCCTGCCGGCTACGAAGTAATCGGAGCATCCGGCGCTTCGGTCGATTCCAGTGATGTGCAGTCAGGCGTTTTGACTCTGAAAGTGAACGCACCTGCACAGCGTACCCACCAGTTCCTGATCTCAATGGAAAAAGCCATCAGCGTGACGAAAGCAGACCTGCCATTCCTAAGCGTGAAAAACTCGCAACGGGAAACGGGCGAAGTGCTCATTGAAGGCGTTGGGACCATGGAACTCACGGCGACCGAAGGCGGAAGCCTGAAGCGCATGGACATCAAGGAAACAAATCCTTATCTGCATTCCCTCGCGCGCTCTCCGTTGCAAGCGGCATTTCGCTACCACCGGCAGCCTGCGGAAAATCCGCGCCTCGCGCTGGAATGGACGCGATTTCCGGACAGCAGCGTGCTCGCGGCGATTGCCGAACGCGCCGTTGTGACGACGCTGGTGACGACAGAAGGCCGATCCCTGACAGAAGTGAAACTCACAGTAAAAAATCAAGTGCAGCCCTTTTTGAAAGTGGAGTTGCCGAGAGGCGCGAGCATCGTCTCCGCTGATGTCGCTGGCGAAAAGGTCAAGCCCGTAGAGGGCGCAGATGGCCAGCGCGTGCCGCTGTTGCGCCCCGGGTTCCGGCCCGTCGATTCTTACGAAGTATCCTTCGTGTTCATGGACTCGGGCGCCCCGTTTGCAAAGAAGGGCGGATCGGAGTTATCCCTGCCGAAAATGGATGTTCCCATCACCGTGCTGCACTGGGAGGTCTTTCTCCCGGAGCAGTACAAAGTGAAGGATTTCGGCGGCGATGCTTTGGCCGCGAGCCTGTTGCCGGCAGCGCTGGAAGGAGTCGCGGGTGCTGCCAGCGTGGAGTTTTACGATGCCGGGGCGGCCGACCGGATTGCGCCGCTCGAACTCCTGCCAGGACAACTCGGCGGCTACATTATCGACCCGAGCGGCGCGACAGTTACGAACGCGCAGGTGAGCGTAACGCCGTTGGACACGGGAATCGTGCGGAACGCGACGACGGATTCGTCCGGCCGTTGGATCGTCGGAAACATGCCGTCGGGAAGGGTGCGAGTCACCGCCGCCATACAGGGATTCCGAACCACTGTGCGCGACGTCCTTTATAATGCTAATTATCCTGCGTCGGTTAGTTTTGCGTTGCTTGTAGGAAGCGTTTCGGAATCGATCGAGGTGCGCGGGAAAGATCAGGAGAACGAATCGCGGCGAATCGAGCGCGACTTGAAAAAGAACCAGGCCGCGGCTTCGGGCACGGCCTCGAGCAATGTGCTGAATCTTCAGCGACGCGTGGCTGGCGTGCTGCCGGTCCAGGTCGACGTCCCGCGAGCAGGCAGTTCGTACAGCTTTGTGCGCCCGCTCGTGCTGAACGAAGAAACCAAGATCACATTCACTTACAAAACCAAATAGATTCCGCCGTCGCCGGCGGATTGCCCGCGTTCGAAACGGCCAGGAGCTTTTGCCCCTGGCCGTTGCCGTTACTTCAGATTAACAATTCAGGACGAAGCGAACCGCCAGAGATTCGCTTGGTGTGCGGGAACTAAGTGCCACATTAGGCGGAATTTAGAACGAGTGGGAAGCGCAAGAGAGACTTAGGGAAACGCCAAGGGCCGCTGAAGTCGTCTAAGACTGCAGATGCGGAAGCAAAACAGAAGACTTTACCGAGCAGCCCGGCGTAGATTTACTTAGGCCGAGCCAAGAGGAGGTTGAAATGAAGGCCATCGCCAAGGTTTTGTCGGGTTCACTGTTCTACTTGTTAGCGCTAGGGCTAGTGGCAGAAGCTCGGCCTTTTCAGCAGGCTCCGCCCGCCCAGACTGCCGGTTCCGCGCAGGGCGCGGACACCACGCAAACGCCGGGGCGCGGCGGCGAGAGGCGCCCAGGGCTGTTCGGGAAATTGACGGCGGTGCACGACCAGTCCGTCGAGATCACCAGGCAGGGCGGGGACACGGTAACCGTCAAGATCAGCGGGACTACGCAGTTCCGGAAAGAGGGAGAGGCGGCCAAGCTCGGCGATCTCAAGGTCGGCGACATTGTATTTGTACGTGGCGCAGAGAATCCCGATCACACCTGGACCGCGGAAATGATTGGGACTCGCCCCGGCGGCGCATTTGGCGCCGGCCCGGGTGGCGGTGGGGGGCAAGGTGCACGCGGCGGTCCTGGTGGTGGTTCCGGCGGCGGGCGGCCGGCGGGCGTACTTGGCCAAGACTACGTCTTCGGCGAAGTGAAGGCCATTGATGCGCCCAAGCTGACCATTCTCCGCCCGGACAAAGTGACGCAAACCGTTGAGCTGAATGAAGAGACCTCCTTGCGAAAAGGCCGCGACAGCATCACGATGGCGGATATTCAAGCCGGCGACCACATCATGGTGCGCGGCGCGATGGCCAACAACGCGTTTAAGCCGAAATCTGTAATGGTGATTGGGCCGGAACAATGGAAGCGGATCGAGGAAATGGGAATGTCCGGTGGACCGCCCGCAAATCCGCCCAAAGAGAATAACCAGCCGCAGAAACCGCCGGAGCCGCCACATTGAGATCGTTCGTTCGGACTGTGGTTTTCCTTCTGGTGGCCTTTGCAGTTCCTTGCTTCGACGCGCAAGAAAATCCGCCCGCCGCGCCGTCAGCTTCCTACCAAATCACAGGAAGCGTTCACAGCGGAAAAACTCCGTTGCCGGGCGTGTCTCTGTCGGCTTCCAACACATTGACTGGAAAGAAATACGCGGCCGCAACGGTTTCCGATGGGACGTTTGTTCTGACGGGACTGCCCCGTGGACGCTATGTCCTGCGCGCGGAATTTATGGGATTTGCGCCGCTGACGCAAGATGTGGTGCTGAATCCTGAAAATCCATCCGGGAAGGCGGATCTGGAATTGATTCTTGCCTCGCGTCAGGTGGAAACCAACGAGCGGAGTGCAGCTGCGGCGATTGCCGGGCGCGGTTTCCAAAGTCTGTCGATCGACTCTAGCGAGGCCGCCTCGGGAGCAGGGAATGCGGGTCTCGCGGTAGGCACCGGACAAACTCCGGGCGCGAACGAATTGTCAGGGCTGCCGCTGAATGGCGCCGGAGCGGATGCACCGACAGAATCGGTAAGCATCAGCGGCGTGCAGGGACGCACTCAGGATTTTGGAGCAGGCGGCGAAGGCGATCTCCAGGACCGCATTCAGGAATTCCGCGATCGCGCGCAGCAGCTGGGATTCGGAGGCTCGGGCGGCCCCGGTGGTGGGGGCGGCGGATTTGGCGGCGGCGGACCGGGAGGTGGCGGGCCGATTGCTTTTGGCCGGTTGGGGCGCGGCTTCAATGTGAATCAGCCGCACGGCAACGTATATTTTTATGACGATACTTCCGTGCTGGACGCCAGGCCCTTCTCGCTGAATGGAGAAGCACTCCCCAAGGCGGATTACAACCAGTTGCACTTTGGAGCGTACGTCGGCGGCCCGCTGAACATTCCGAAAATTTTTAATGGCGGCAACAAGACATTTTTTTTCGCAGGGTGGAGCGGAACTCGAGGAAGCACGCCTTTCGACGCGCTATCCACAGTGCCGACGGCGACAGAACGATCTGGTGATTTTTCCGCCTTGACGGCGGCGATCTATAATCCGGCGACCGGACAACAATTTCAATTCAACGGACAGTTGAACGTGATCGACCCGGCTCTCATCACACCGCAAGCACAAGCTCTTTTGCAGTACATTCCGCTGCCGAATTTGCCGGGAACCACACAGAACTATCATCAAGTGACTTCTGCCGAGAGCAATTCAGACTCTCTGAGTTTGCGGCTCGTTCACAACTTTGGCCCGGTGCCGGCGCAGGGAAATCGCCCGCCCGGCGGCGGAGGGCGCGGCGGCGGTGGAGGTGGAGGCCGGGGAAGGTCACAGAACAACCTCAATCTGGGTTTGAGTTGGACAAAGACGACCAGCAACATCGTTGGTGCGTTTCCTTCGCTTGACGGTGGAACGAGCACGCAGGGTTTGAACGCCAACGCGGGCTGGGTCTACGGCAAGGGACGCGCAACGAATAATCTACGGTTCACGTACAACCACAACCATGTTTCGACGACGAATCTGTATTCGACAGCGACGGATGTGGCCGCGTTGGCGCAAATTGGCGGAGTGTCCACAAATCCGTTTGATTGGGGTATTCCGGGAATCAATTTTACCTCTTTTTCCGGCTTAAACGACCCGATGCCGCGACGCGAACTCGACCAGACCTATACGATCTCCGACACGGTGATCTGGAGCCACGGGAAACACAACTGGCGCTTTGGAGCCGATTACCGCCGGATTTTGCAGAGCTTCCACGCGGCAAGAAACGCGGAAGGCACTTTTACATTTACAGGTTTTGCGACGGCGCAATATGTTGGCGGAGTCCAGCAGCCAGGAACGGGAAGCGATCTTGCGGATTTTCTTCTCGGCTTGCCACAGCAGAGTAGCGAACAGTTCGGCGCGGACACTTATGATTTTCGCGCGAACTCGTTTGATTTCTTCGCGCAGGATGACTGGCGGATCCGCGCGAACTTGACGCTTCTCCTTGGTCTCCGTTACGAATATCAGGGCCCGTTCACCGAAGCGAACAACCAAATTGTGAATCTGGATGTCGCGCCGGGCTTTACCGCGTCGGCGCCTGTTGAGCCTGGCGGGACCGGGTCCTTCGACGGTGTCTTCCCCGCTTCGCTGATTAGGCCGGACCGGAATAACTATGCGCCGCGTCTCGGGCTGGCTTGGAAGCCAATGAAACTGACGGTGGTGCGCGCCGGGTATGGCGTCAACTACAATCTGGCGCAATACGGCGCTGTGATTCAAAACCTTGCCTTTCAGCCGCCTTTTGCCAAAACGGCCACAAACACGGCGACTACTTTGGATTTCCTGAAGCTGGAAAACGCGTTTTTAAGCCCCGGGGTGGGCACGACCACGAATAACTTTGCGATCGATCCGAACTACAGGCTCGCGTATGTCCAGCTCTGGAACGTGGATGTGCAGCGCGAATTACGCGGCGGCATTGTGATGAACGTGGACTACAACGGCTCGAAAGGGACGCGGCTCGATACGGAGCGGGCTATTCTCATTCCCGGTTCGCAACCCTTCACTTACGAGTCGTCCGCGGGAAACTCGGTTTTTCATGCGGGGTCGATTCGTTTCAGGAAGCGGCTGGCAAAAGGGATCGGTCTCGGCGCAACCTATATTTATTCGAAATCGATTGATGACGCTTCTTCGATCGGCGGCGGGGGCGTCGTGGTGGCGCAAAATCCTTTCGACATTGCCGCCGATAGGGGGCTTTCCAGTTTCGACCAGCGCCACAAATTCACGGGGAACTGGATCTACGATCTGCCGTTCGGCGAGAACCGGAGATTTCTGCAAAAAGGATTTGTGTCGCACATTCTCGCAGGCTGGCAGTGGAGCGGGAATTTTACGGTCGCGAGCGGGTTGCCCTTCACGGTGCGGGTGCTGGGAGGAACGCTCGATATTCAACGCGGCGTAAGCGGGTCTTTGCGCGCGAACTTGGTACCAGGCGAATCGGTGAGCGTCAGCAATCCGACAACGAAGGAGTGGTTCAACACCGCAGCGTTCTGCCAGCCGGGAACGACGCTCACCAATCCGAGCGCGACGTGCGTGAACGCGAGCGATACCACATTTGGCGATGCCGGACGCAACATTCTGGAAGGGCCGGGGCAAGTGACGCTGGATATGTCGCTGAACAAGACGATTCAGATCAAGGAATACCGCTCGCTCGATCTGCGTATTACGGCGAACAACGTCTTCAACTATGTGAATTTCAGTTCCCTAGGGACGACGGTGAACTCGATCACCTTTGGCGAAGTGACGGGCGTAGGGAATATGAGGCGCGTGACGGTGCAGGCACGGTTCCGGTTTTGAGGGAGAAGGCCATGGTTGCCACACAAAGACAGATCGCGGCCATTGCGTGTGCTTGTTTGCTTCTCGAGTTTGCCGCTCCTTCGTTGGGGCAGCAGGCGTCGCAGCAGAGCCAACAACAGTCAGAAGCCGAGGCGCAGACGAAACCGCCGGCAACTTCCATCCGGGTCACTTCGGAGTTGGTGCTGGCGAATGTGGTGGTGCGCGACAAGAAAGGAAACCTCGTTCGCGACTTGAAGAAAGAGGATTTCACTTTGTTCGAGGACGGGAAGAAGCAGGATATTTCGACGTTTGATTTTGAAAATGTGGATCAGCTGGAGACGGCGGGTGCGGCGGAAAAAACCGTCACCGGGGAAGCGGCGGCGACAGCCGGGCCAGCGGGCGTGCTAAAGAAGAGCGACGCGCCGGTGATGAATGCGCGCGACCGGCGAGTGATCGTTTTGTATTTCGACTTTTCGGCGATGGAGCCCGAGCAGATAGAGCGCTGCGTGGATGCAGCGAAAAAATATATCAATCGGCAGATGCAGCCTGCAGACATTGTTGCGCTGGTTTCACTGTCGACGAACATGCGCGTTGATCTGGATTTTACAGACGACAAGCCCAAGATACTCTCCGTTTTGAGTTCGTACTCCAGCGGTTCGGGGGAGGGTTTGGCAGCGGGTGATACGGGTAGCGCGGAGGGGACGGCGGAAAGCGGCGGCTCGTACACGCCCGACG
>Ga0210403_10000822_pt1 | contig 30831 bp, 26 predicted proteins | sample IncBWC19MmetaG_FD_150863 | JGI IMG/M metagenome (GOLD analysis project Ga0210403, IMG submission 150863) | Forest soil microbial communities from Barre Woods Harvard Forest LTER site, Petersham, Massachusetts, United States - Inc-BW-C-19-M | ecosystem: Environmental > Terrestrial > Soil >...
ACTACCATCGCAGCCAACCATGTCGCACGACCCTCTGGTCGGAGAATTGCTTGGGCACTACCGTCTCCTGGCGCAAATTGGGGCGGGTGGGATGGGTGTGGTCTATCGCGCCCAGGACGAACGCCTCCATCGCGATGTCGCGGTCAAAGTGCTTCCACCCGGGAGCCTGGCCGATGACGATACTCGCAAGCGATTCAAGCAAGAAGCTCTAGCCCTCGCGCGATTGAACCATCCGAACATCGCGACCGTCTTCGATTTTGATTGCGAGGGGACAACCGACTTTCTGGTCATGGAATTATTGACCGGACAAACCCTCGCTGACAAACTGCTCGCCGGTCCGCTGTCAGCGGACATGGTCGTTAAATACGGAATTCAGATTGCCGAGGGTCTGGCTGCTGCACATCAACAAGGAATCCTGCACCGCGATCTCAAACCCGGCAACCTAGGTCTGACGACCGAGGGCCGTTTGAAGATTCTCGACTTCGGCCTGGCAAAACTCCTCGAAGCCGATCCCATGGATGTCACCATGAGCATGACTGGCGCGGGGTTGGCGAAGGGAACTCTCGCCTATATGGCGCCAGAGCAGCTTCGCGGCGAGAACATCGACACTCGCGTAGATGTCTACGCCGCGGGATCGGTGCTGTATCAGATGGCAACGGGAAAACGTCCGCATCCGCAAGAGTACGGCCCTCTTCTCATTAACGCGATCCTGAACGAGACGCCGAAGCCTCCCTCAACCTTGAACCGCAGTGTGAGTCCTGCACTAGAAGCCATCACTCTCAAGGCGCTGGAGAAAAACCCGAAGTTGCGGTACCAGACTGCTCAAGGGCTGGCTTCTGATCTGGAGCGGCTGCACACCGCGACCGTGCCGGTTGCTGTTCAACAGGCTTCCAGGCGTCGCTTTCGCCGGGCGATGCGCATCGCCTTGCCCGTGGCCGGAGTTGTGGTTCTTGCGGTTGTCGCCTGGCTGGCTTCACACAGGGAGCAGTGGCGCGGAGCGAGTGGCGCGCGTCCCACGCTGCTGATCGGGGATTTCGAAAATAAAACCGGCGAACCGGTTTTCGACAACACACTGCGCGAAATGTTTACTTCCAGTCTCGAGCAATCACAGGTGTTGCAGGTTTTTCCGGCGAGCCGGCTGGTGGATGTTCTGCAGCGTATGGGGTCTCCTCCCAATCAGCGAATCGATGAAAAGACGGGGAGGGAAATTTGTCTGCGCGAGGGCTTGACAGCATTTTTGACCGGATCAATCGCGCGCTTTGGGCACACTTATAATCTCGTGGTCCGCATCCAATCACCGGCCGGGTCTGACATCGTCACTGATAGCGAAAGGGTTTCGAGCGCCGACGATATTCCGAAAAAAGTGGATGAGATTGCGGAGAAGGTGCGCGGTAAACTCGGCGAATCTTTGCTATCAGTGAAAGAAAATTCTGCACCGCTCGCGCAAGTGAGTTCTTCGTCCCTCGACGCAGTGCGGTATTTCACCACCGGTAAGGAGAGCCTCTACAACGGCGATCCTTCACAGGCGGTTCTGATGTTCACCAAGGCGCTGGAACTCGATCCCAAGTTTGCGGTAGCGCACGAATACCTGGGCCAAAGTTACGACTATTTGAACCAGTATGATCGAGGCGCGGAAGAGATTCGTCAGGCCGCAAAGCTAGCGGACCGCGCTTCAGAACCAGAGCGGCTTCGGATCATGGCCGCTTACTACGCCACCCTGCTGGACTTTCAAAAGGAGTGCGAAAATTATCAGCTTCTCGCGCAGATTCAATCATCGGATCCCGCTCCATTTGTGAATCTCGGCGTCTGTAACGCGGAGAACAGTGATTACGCGGCCGCTGTTTCGTTCACGGAGAAGGCGGTCAAATTAGTACCGCAGTCGGACATCAGAATCAACCTTGCAGCTGATTTGCTCTCGGAAGGCGATACGGAAAAAGCCTTTCAGGTCGCGCAACCATTCGCGCGCGATTTTCCCAATAATCCATACGCCCAAGTTGTGTTGGGTCGTATTTACATGGCATTGAATCGATTCGAACTTGCGCGGCAGACCTTCAACGGGATGGTCCATACCGGCCCCGACGGCGAGGTCGCCGCAAAGTTGTCGCTTGCGGACTTGGATTTGGCCACCGGCCTCTACGGCGAAGCTGAGAAAGAACTCACTGAGGGGATTCAAACCGCAGAGAGGAATCATAACCGGGTCCCGGCGGCAAAGGCTCGGATTGCCATGGCGGAGTTGCTGTTGCAGAAAGGACTCGTTTTGCAGGCCAATCAGCAACTTGGCCAGGTTGATCTGCCGCCGCAAACTCCGGCCCTTAAACTCTTACTAGCCAGGACATACGCCTGGACCGGCAGCGTTGAGCCGGCAAAGAGGAGCGTGGGAGGAATTGATGTCCTCATAAATCAGCATGATGCTGCCGCTCTTCAGGCGCTGCACAATCTGCTAAATGCAGAAATCGCACTGGCGCAGCGAAAATTTAACGACGCGGTGGAAGCCGCGCAGCGCGCTGTCACTTACCAGAAATCGGTCTTCGCGATTGAGACGCTCGCTCGTTGTTATGACATGGCAGGAATGCACGAACAAGCGGTCAAGCAATATCAAATCCTAATTTCCCGGGGCAACGAGTTCATGGACGATGCCCGGGCTGAGATTTTTGACGAGCCCGCGTTTCACCGGGCCGTGATCGCGCATTATCGACTTGGCATCCTCTACCAAAACCTTGGACGATCCGACGATGCTCGCGCCGAATTGCAGAAATTTCTCGGCTACTGGTCGAACGCCGACGCGGACCTTGCAATCTATCAGGACGCTCAGCGATTGCTGAGAACCTTGCCGCCTGGCAGCGTTCCCACGCCCGCGAGGTAAAGGACGGATTCCCGGATGCCATCTAAACCAAGTTCTTTTTCAATCAGCGTGTCCTGAAACGCAGCCGTGCAAAAGGGAGCCAGTCCCAGCCAGGTCGCCACGAGACAGAATGTTTGGCAGAGATGGCCGGTCTCGAGCAAAACAATGCGGTAGGTACGGGCAAAACGGTACTTCCATTGGGTGCGAGGAAAAACCGCGCTCATAATGAACAGTGCGGATGCCTCAGCCACGAATTCCTGGCCGGCGGCGTAGGTGACTGCTTTCTTGACGGCCTGCATGGAACTCAGTCGCGCCAACTGATGATGCAAACCGTCGTAATGATATAGGCCCTGCGCCAATCCACCGACGTGCATCGCCAGAAGATAGACCTCGCCGGGATGTCGCGCGCCACCCGAAGGGCTGGTCTTATGGAACAAACGGCCGAAGGGCGGCGCATCGATTTTTCCTGTGACTCCCCACGTGTAATGGAGCAAGGTTGAGATCACGCTCAGCGGAATTTGCTTCCGGGAAAACTCGCGGTGCGTCTTCCGAGCGAGCAGCACGCGGGCGAACTCGCCGTCTGCTTTTTTTTCGCGAGGAAGTTTGATCCGAGGAGCTTTATCATAGTTCTTCACCAAAGCTGGCTGCCGAGACTCGGCCAGATACCGCTTGAACAAACTTGCAGGAGGCTGAAGGTATTCGACGTCTTTAGTGGAGAAGTGAAAGCTCGCGTGCGGGAGCCAATCCGACCATGCGCTTGCCAGTTCGGCGTCGCGCTTTGCCAGGTGGGTTCCCTCGGAAACAACAAACGTATTCTTCAACAACTCGCGCAATCCGGCGCGAATGCTCCGCGGAGTGTATTCCGGCAGCAAAGCGTGGAGGTCCGGCGGACGAGTCCAATCATCCAGCAAGTGCAGAATTCGCACCGCTTCCGGGTCGGCACTGGCAGACACTTGCGTCTGATAGTTGCGGAGAATTAAATTCCCATCGCGCCAATCAACCAGAACTGCGCGCGCACGCCGTACATGCTTCAAAGCATCCATTTATCCGACAGTTCCTCTAAAGAAAAATATGTCCGTGCCAGGTACCAGGAGTCGTGTCACCAAGCGTTATCTCCAGGAACAAATGTTATGTCGTGAATGGTCGCCGCGCTCAAAAAGTAGTAAGTGGGAAACTAAGTGGAGCTAGCCTAGGTAATTAGGCAATATTACCCAAACCTTTGAATGAGTGTAATTGCGATAATTCCGCCGACGACTGTCAGCTAAGGCTAGGAACAAAAGGCGCGTACTTGCGGGTGCCGAAGGGAGGAATAAGGAACATCGGCAAATTCACAACCTTATAGGTGTATCCGTCCACGTGGATTCTGCTGGTTAGGGAGAATAGGTGGCGGGTCTCTTCGCATCCTCCGGCGATCACCGCCCTAGACATTTGCTCGACTTCCGCAAGGAGTTGTTCTGCGCTCGGCCTGCGATTCCTTCCCTCTTGGGGAAGTTCCCACGTTCCCTTCCGCCCGAAACTGAAGTCCACAAGATTAACCCCGTCGTCCACATGTACACCGAACGACGCGGATTCGGAGTTGGAGGGAATTATTTCGATGACCGTGCCATCGCCCTTTGGGACGCGATAAACATTGAGCTTAGCCGCGCCTGAAGGAAGTTCTGCCAGCAGTCTATCGAACAGTACTCGGAGTTGTTCAACCATATCGCATTGCCATCGCAGTGCACTACTTCGCTCGGGTCAGCATAGCGCAAGTTAGTGTCGCACCCAGCAATTACGCTCACGACACCTCCCGACAGAGCGAAAGCTCCGAAGCTCTCCGCGCTCAACGCCCTCTAAGGATGCTTCGACTCCAGCGCATAATTCCGAGCTGCGCCAAAGCTGGTTACGCCAATGTGTCCGATAGATATCCAGCGCTCGAGTTTGTGGTGTCCGGTGCGGTGCAGTAAATATGAAATCCCAATTGAGGTTGCGGCTCCTGCGACTTCGAGGCTGACAAACCCGGCAGTGCTATACACTACGTCGTCCGGGATGAGTATTTCTTGCCGTCCCCGGGCCAGCATATTTCGGGTAGAAGTGTAGTCCAATGTGCGCGAGACCGCGACTCCGGAGAAAAGCAGAATATTGGTTCGATCAAAAAACCGATGCGGTTGCGGCTTGGAATCACAATTGGATTCCGTAGGCGGCGATCCCGCTTGGCATTGCACCAGGGACGACGGGGACGCCAACGGTGAACTTTCTTCAGTCTGCTGCGCAATCGCATTAAGCGAGATTAAAGTGAAAACCAAACCGATCGCGATTATCCGAATACGGTGCAATACGAAATTCACGTCTCTATTGTATCGGCGCAGCTTGGTACTGCAGCCCTGTTCGGCCCGTTCAGGGTGACTTTCGTGCGCTCGGGTGTCGTCTGCGTGCGGATTCGCCGCAAGCCCTTATAATGATCGTTCTCTTTTTACTGTTCCCAATTGATCGTTTCCCAATTGATTCTGGAGGTAATTGATGGCGGATTCATTTAACGGCGTGGCGGTTCCATCGAACGGCGCCGAAATATCTTACGTTGGCGGGAAATACAAGATCCCCGACAACCCGATCGTTCCTTTCATTGAAGGGGACGGCACCGGGCGAGACATTTGGAAAGCTTCTGTTCGTGTCTTCGATGCGGCCGTCGAGAAGGCCTACGGCGGAAAGCGCCGCGTGGCTTGGTATGAAGTATTCGCCGGAGAAAAAGCTAAGGCGAAGTTCAACAACTGGCTGCCGGACGACACGGTCAGTGCCGTTCGCCAGTTTCGCGTTGCCATTAAAGGACCATTGACTACTCCAGTCGGCGGCGGCATTCGTTCTTTGAACGTTGCGTTGCGCCAAATCCTCGATCTCTATGCTTGCATTCGGCCGGTGAAATATTACAAAGGAACGCCGTCGCCGGTGAAGCATCCCGAGCGAATGGATATCGTCATCTATCGTGAAAATACCGAAGATGTCTATGCGGGAATCGAGTGGGAGCAGGGAACTCCCGAGGCCGCAAAGCTTATTGAGTTTCTGAACCATGACATGCTGAAGGGCGGCAAGAAACAAGTCCGCCTCGATTCAGGCGTTGGCATCAAGCCCATCTCCATCACCGGAACCAAGCGCCTTGTAAAGATGGCAATTCAATATGCGCTCGCCAGTGGTCGCAAGAGCGTCACCCTGGTGCACAAAGGAAACATTCAGAAATTTACCGAAGGAGCCTTTCGCAAGTGGGGATACGAACTCGCAACCGAAGAATTCCGCGATCAGGTAGTCACCGAGCGGGAGAGCTGGATCATCGACAACAAAAATAAAAATCCCAATCTTTCAGTCGAAGCGAATGCCGAACTGGTAGAGCCAGGATTGGAGTTCGCCACCGAAGACTTTCGTCAATCCGTCTATAAAGAGGTGAAGGGCGTACTGGATTCGATCTACGCCTCCCACGGAAAAGGCGCATGGAAAAAGAAGTTGATGATCAATGATCGCATCGCGGATTCCATCTTCCAGCAGGTCGTGACCCGTGCCGACGAATATTCCGTGCTCGCCACTCCCAATCTCAACGGCGACTATATTTCAGATGCCTGCGCGGCTCAGGTCGGCGGGCTCGGAATCGCGCCGGGTGCGAACGTCGGAGACGGTTTTGCCATCTTCGAAGCAACCCATGGCACGGCTCCGAAATACGCTGACAAAGACGTTATCAATCCGGGATCGGTGATCTTATCGGGAGTAATGATGTTCCGTTTCTTGCAATGGAACGAAGCCGCGGACCTGATTGAGCGCGGCCTCGAACGTACAATCGAGAAGAAAACGGTAACGTATGATTTCGAGCGACTGATGGAGGGTGCGACCAAGGTTTCAACCAGCGCGTTCGCCAACAATCTAATCAAAAACATGAGTGAATGGTTGACCAATTACTAAATTACAAAATTACCCAATTACTAAATTTCTCCTGAGGTTTTCATGTTGAAAAGTGATCGCTGGATTCGCAAGATGTCGCAAGAACACGAGATGATCAATCCCTTCTCCGAAAAGCAGGTTCGGGAGGGAGTGATTTCCTACGGCCTTTCTTCCTACGGATACGACCTGCGCGTTGCTGACGAGTTCAAGATTTTCACCAACGTCAACTGCACAGTGGTCGATCCCAAGAATTTCGATGAGCGATCGTTCGTCACTGTGCGTTCGGATTGCTGTATCGTGCCGCCAAATTCGTTCGCCCTGGCGCGCTCGGTGGAGTACTTCAAGATTCCGCGCGACGTCCTGACGATTTGTGTAGGCAAGTCGACATACGCACGTTGCGGAATCATCGTCAACGTGACCCCATTCGAGCCCGAGTGGGAAGGATTCGTAACGCTGGAAATCTCAAACACCACTCCGCTTCCGGCAAAAATTTACGCCAACGAAGGCCTCTGCCAGATCATATTTTTCCAAGGCGACGAAGTGTGCGAGGTCAGCTACGCAGATAGAAAGGGCAAGTACCAATCGCAGAAGGGAATCGTGCTGCCGAAGTTGTAGGGGCGTGATTTTAGGAGACAAGACGTGAGGTTCAATATCGAGCCGAGCTTGAGACGGACGGACGGTGGATCGCCGAAATTACTGAGATTCCCGGTGCAATGGCATATGGCAAAACCGAACAAGAAGCCAAAGCGAACGCCTGCGCCATTGCCATACATGAAGACGATGTGGAAAACACAACGGCTGAATGCTAATTGCTGAGTACTGAATGCTCTCAGCGAGCTACCGGGTATTCTCCCCCTCTTTATACATGTACTTAATCGAGGGTTTATAAACCATCAGATTAGCGGCGCCGTTGCGGGTCACCTTCAGGCAGGATTTGTCGTACCACTCGATAATTCCACGAATTTCCTCACCGTCGCGCAGCACGATTACCATCGGAGTCTTCGATTGCATCTGCTTCTGATAGTAAAAATTCTCCGCATTGGTCTGTTCCGGCGGCGACGGTTTTTTGCCCATGCCATTCGGCCGGTCATGACCATTGCGCTCAGTTCGGTCTGGGCGGTCGCGACGTTCTCCCCCGCCCGACTGAATGTGATTGTGTTCGGTTCGGCTCAGAGTAGGCCGGATCAGCTTGCGATTGGCAAAGCCCTCGGGTTGCAGAGGCCGGTCTGCGACTGGGGACTCGGTTCCATCTTTCATGGCATCACCTGTCGGCACGCTTTTGTAAGGACCAGATCACGGCGCGTTGTGTCTGGGGACTGGAGGCGTGAATTGCCAATACGGTAGCACAGCCGGTTAAGCCATGACAATCCTCAATTGTTCCTATTCCTTGGCGTATTACCAAGGCAGCCCCCCACTTTGTCATCCTGAGGCAGTGGAGTTCTTCGCCGAGCGAAGGACTCCCAACGAAGGACCGATGCATTCTGTGGGATGAACCGTAGAAGACGCTTAATACTTCTGCGAACGGAAATCTATTGTCTCAGGATGACAGCGCTAGAGGGACGCGTCATTCTGAATCCTCCCGCACACGGAAAACATCTGAAGCGCTATCGGCCGCGTTTCTCTGAAGGAGTAGTATCTGCATGGCAAAGCCAGCAATCCTGACTATCGACGACGATCCAGATGTGTTAAGCGCAATAGAACGGGATTTGCGTCAGCACTATAGCGATAAATACAGAGTTTTGCGTGCCGAGTCCGGCAAGGCAGGTCTAGACCTGATGCGGCGGCTCCAGCAACGGAACGATGCTGTGGCACTGCTGGTGGTCGACCATCGCATGCCGGAGATGAACGGCGTAGAAACCCTGCTGGAAGCGATTAAGCTGTATCCCAACGCCAAGCGGGTTCTGCTTACCGCATATGCTGACACCGACGCCGCAATTAAGGCCATCAACGACGTTCAGTTAAACCATTATCTATTGAAGCCTTGGGATCCTCCCGAACAGCAGCTATATCCGGTACTGGATGACTTGCTGGATGATTGGTCCGCGGACTTTCATCCGCCATTCGAAGGTGTACGCGTGCTGGGGACGCGCTGGTCTTCGAAGTCTTATGACATCCGAAATTTCCTCGCCCGCAATCAGGTTCCCTATCAGTGGCTGGATGCAGACGCCTCCGAGCGCGAGCCTGAGGTGAAGCGGCTTCTGGCAAGCCTGAAGCGGGAGGAACTCAAATTACCTCTCGTGTTTTTCCCCGCCGGGGATTGTCTGCCCGAGCCGAGTTCCCAACAGCTTGCCGAGAAACTCGGTTTACGGACGCGCGCTGGGTTGGAATTCTACGATCTGGCAATTCTCGGCGGAGGCCCGGCAGGCCTTGCGGCCGCTGTGTACGGCGCTTCGGAGGGATTGAAGACGGTGATGGTCGAACGGGAAGCACCTGGCGGTCAGGCTGGACTGAGTTCTCGCATCGAGAACTACCTTGGATTTCCTTCGGGCCTCTCCGGCGCTGACCTGGCTCGTCGAGCGGTAGCGCAAGCGCGACGCTTCGGAGTAGAGATTGTTTCTCCCCAGGAAGCCACGGGAATTCGCGTCGAAGGCCCGTACCGTTACGTTAAGCTTAGCGACGGCAGTGAGCTCTCCTGCCACGCGCTGCTACTTGCTATGGGCGTCCAATGGCGCAAGCTCGATGTCCCCGGTGTCGATCGCCTGCAGGGAGCCGGCGTGTACTATGGCGGCGGCACGACTGAGGCCATCTCCTGCCGCGACGAGGACATTTACATTATCGGCGGGGCCAACTCCGCGGGTCAGGCGGCGATGTTCTTTTCCCAGTACGCGCGGCGCGTAGTCATGCTGGTGCGCGGAGATTCTTTGGCTACAACCATGTCGCAGTACCTGATCGACCAAATTAAAGCGACAAGCAACATTCATGTGGAATATTGCACCCGAGTGATGGAAGTGCACGGCCAGGATCATCTCGAAACCATCTCGATAAAATGCGATCGGACCGGCGATACCTCACAAGTCCCCGCATCGGCGTTATTCATTTTCATCGGCGCCGAACCGCGGACGTCATGGCTCGACGGAATGGTGGAGCGGGACATGAACGGTTTCGTTCTGACCGGCCCCGATTTGATGCGGGATGGCAAGCGCCCCAAGGGATGGTCGCTGGAGCGTGACCCAGCGTTACTCGAGACCAATATTCCTGGACTCTTCGCGGTTGGTGACGTGCGCCATGGTTCAATCAAACGCGTGGCGTCAGGAGTGGGCGAAGGATCGATTGCGATTCAATTCGTGCACCAATACCTGAGCAAGGTTTCATGACCCCCGACAACGCACCCACCAAATCGACAAGCAGCGAAATCGAACCACTGAAAGTTGCCTTGCGAAAGATCGAGATTTTTGCCGATCTGAGTGAAGAGCAGCTTGATTGGTTTGCTTCCAACTCCGAAGATCTGCACCCGTCTTCGGGAGAAATCCTGACACGTGAGGGAGATCCCGCGGACGCGCTGTTCGTGATACTTGAAGGCGAATTACGCGGAAGGCGTGAGAGTGCGGGCGTGGGTCCTCCCATGTTTACCGCTGGCGCCGGACAAGTAACCGGTATGCTTCCGTTTTCACGTCTGACGGTCTTTCCGCTGGTCACCAGGGCCTTTGGGCCAAGCCGAATTGCGCGCCTTCACAAGGACCGCTTTCCAGAGATGATGCAGCGAATTCCGCAGCTGACACCCCGTTTAGTGGGAGTGCTTGCAGATCGGATCCGTAACCAGAGCCAGGCGCAGCTTCAGCGCGACAAGCTGACGGCACTGGGGAAGCTCTCCGCGGGACTTGCTCATGAATTGAACAACCCCGCCTCAGCGGCTCGGCGGGCGGCGGAAGGCTTGCGGCAATGCACTCGCGATTTGCGTGCAGCCAACGCCAAACTCGACGAAGTTGCGCTGACGCCGTCTCAACGGTCCCTGATTGCGGATTTCGAAGATCAAGTCATCGGAAAGCTGGCATCGGCTCCGCAACTCGATTCGCTGGCGCAGAGTGATTGTGAAGAAGAAATGACCACATGGTTGGAACAGCGCGGGATTCCCAACGCCTCCAGGCTTGCTTCAGGGCTGGTCGAGGCCAATGTCGATACAGCCACACTCGGCAAGCTGATGAGCAACTTTGATCCCGCCGTGCTTCCGAGCGCTCTCGCCCGAATTGTTGCAGCGGCGAGCGCAGAAAAGTTGACCAGTGAAATTGAGTCTGCGACGGGGCGCATATCCGAACTGGTTCGTGCCATTAAAGAGTATTCGTACATGGACCAGATGCCGGAACAAGAGATCGACGTTCATCAAGGTCTGGACAGCACGCTGACGATGCTGAAATTCGGCTTGAAGAAGGGAATTAAAGTCATCCGCGATTACGACAAGAATCTGCCGAAAATCTGCGCCCACGGAAGCGAACTAAACCAGGTTTGGACCAATCTGATCGACAACGCTATTGACGCCATGAACGGCAAGGGCGAGTTGCGTATTCGCACTTCGAAAGAATTAGACACGATTCTGGTGGAAGTCATCGACAACGGAACAGGAATTCCAGATAGCGTGAAGCCCCACATTTTCGAGCCTTTCTTCACCACCAAAGGAGTTGGGTCCGGCACCGGTCTAGGCTTGGATACTGCGTATCGTATCGTGCACAGCCAGCACGGGGGAATTACGTTTGATTCCAAGCCAGGCGAAACGCGCTTCCAGGTGCGGCTCCAGATGCGACAGCCTAAAGGAGGGAACAAGTGACTCAGTGTACTCATCTCGACCAAATCAAGGACGTCAAACCCAATACCAAAGGGTGCGAGGAGTGCCTGAAAATGGGAGACCGTTGGGTCCATCTCCGGCTGTGCCTCGAGTGCGGACACGTCGGTTGTTGCGATTCGTCGAAGAATAAACACGCCACGAAGCATTTCCACGCGACCAAGCACCCCATCATGCGCTCAATCGAGCCCGGAGAAAATTGGGGGTGGTGCTACATCGACGAAATGGAATTGGATTTTGCCTAGGATCTGCAAGCTGCTGCTTTTTCTAGCGGTAGTTGTAATCTCCGTCAACCTGTTCGCTCAAAAGCCAGCGTGGCAACCCGCACCCGGACACATCACGATACCCCTCTGGCCTCTCGGCGCACCCGGAGCTCAGTCGAATCCAGGGGCTGAGGTTGACACTACTACAGCCAAAGACAACCTCATCGCGAGCAAACCGGTCATACGTCTCGGCAACGTTTCCATTCCGACCCTTACGCTTTACAGACCCAAAGGCAACAACACGGGGGCGGCTATCGTTGTTTTTCCCGGAGGCGGTTACCACATCCTGGCTATTGATCTCGAGGGAACCGAGGTTTGCGATTGGCTCAACTCCGTCGGCGTTTCATGCGTCCTGCTTAAATACCGGGTGCCCGATTCCGGGCCATATCCAAAGTCATCCGCCGCGCTTCAGGACGCGCAACGCGCCCTCGGTATCGTGCGATCCCACGCCGCCGAGTGGCACATCCATCCGCACCGCATCGGCGTGCTCGGATTTTCCGCCGGAGCACATCTTGTCGCCGCGCTAAGCACTCACTTCGATCAGCGACTCTACGATCAACTTGATTCAGCGGATCGACTCAGTTGCCGGCCTGACTTCGTCGTCATCATTTATCCTGGATACCTCGCGTTCGCGGAGCAGAATTTCGCCCCGAATCCCGATATCCACGTCACGAGCCAGACACCGCCTTCGTTCATTCTTCAGGCCGAAGATGATCCAGTGCATGTCGAAAACTCCACTGTGTACTTTCTAGCGTTAAAGAACGCTAAAGTCCCAGCCGAAATGCACATCTACTCCGAGGGCGGACACGGCTACGGACTTCGCCGCACGGATCTTCCGATCACAGCATGGCCGACGCTCGTGGAAGCCTGGCTGCACACGATCAAGGTATTGCCCGCACCAAGATGACTCGAGGGTGCCCCGTCCAAGCTATTCTTGGGCGGGGTTTTTAACTTAGTGAAACGTCTTCGCCGAGATCCACTACCTTGTTCAACCTGACGAAAATCCAAGCGAGCGCGGCCAGCGCCGCTCCCCAAACGGCAAATGCGATCTTGACCACCCACTCCGGAGCCTCCCCAACTCTCCTCAGCAAGAACGCCAGAAAATTCCACGTCGTGATGTGGACGTAGTCCCACGGGTCCTCGGTCATGGCATGATTGTTCAGGCCCCATGCATCCATCTTCCCCAATGCGAATGCGGCAATGTTTTTCAATCTTAATGCGACAACAAACGTGGGATGACCAAGAGTTTCCATCTGATAGATCTCGAGCGGCAGCCAAAATGGCAGCGACGCAATCTGTATTGCCGTGCTGACTGCGATTAGGGCGATGCCGGCAGCCCACACCGGTTTACCAAGCTCACGCCGGTACCGCAACAAAAGCGGCACTGAGATGAATCCCGCGAGTTCCGCTGCGGTTGAGACGTAACGGTCTCCCCAGGCGAAGTCACCACTCCAGACCGTATATCTCGCGTAAAAACAGATGTAGGCGAAAAGCAGAAAGAATGCAGCAATCAGATAAGCTTTGACCTCGGGCAGCATTCGCTCCCATGCCACCGCTGCGATCAGAATTGTGAGTATCAGCAGCGGATCGAACAGAAATATCGACTTTTCCGGCGTGAATAGTGCTCCGAAAAACCCGACGTGGAATGGCGTCTCGAATGGATATTTCGCAGGCAACGAGGGATCAAGCAGGCGGTGCTCCACCGTGAAATAGTGAACGTAGGTGTTAGTAAACGTTCCGAAGCGGTAGAACTGGTAGAGACGATCAACTAAGAAAAACGCAGCATACACTGGCCCTGTGACTTTTGCGTAGGCAACAAACCGCTTCCACCATTCCCTTGGCGCGGGCTCGAACCAGACTACTACAGATAGAAAGACCGCTCCAGAAATCAGGTCGAGGCCAGTGGTCAGGCGGGTAAGCAAATTCAACCCAAAACACGCAGACCCAGCTAGAAGCGCGCGCCGATTTCCACTGCATAACCACTCATACTGAAACGCAAAGCCCGCCAGCGTCAGCAACTTGATGTAATTGTTCTCCATCATGTTCTGCGTGTAGTGCAAATGGGTGGTAGAGAAGAGCAGAGCGAGCACTCCGGCGACAGCCTGCTTCTGGCTAAATTGCAGCAAGCGAAGAAACCGGAAGCAGACGAGCGCTGTCAGAACGTTAATCAAAATATTAGTGCTGTAACTGACAAAAATATTGCGGACACTCGGATCGTTGCCGTTGTAGTCCTCAAAGATCGGTAGCTTTTCGATGTATGTTCCGATGATGTCGGCTGGCAGCATCAGCAACGGCTGGCCAATCCCGTACCAGTCGTAAATCTTGCCTCCGCGGCCGTGCGCTCCGAACTCGGGATACTCTTGCGGAAACACCGGCGGCTCTGAAGTAAAGAAAGATGTCGCGGTTTGAAGCCGGTGCATGGTGTCGGCGCTTCCCAGTTCCCCAGACTGAACCACAAATGCGCCAAGCCCCGCAACGAGGCACAGCAGAATCACTGGATCCCTCAACCAGCGACGAAATTGGAAGATCATGTGCTCCGATGTTAAAGCACAAAGTAAGCGGTCTCAAAACTCGACAGATCGAGGGGATGAAGGGAAGTAGTAATGTACTCGGGTGCCCACGTTTGCCCGGGGTTGGCGCACGTGGGACCCGTCCCAACGCCACGGATTTTTCTCCGCGGTAAAGCCTATGTTTCCGTCTTTTCTGAAGCTAACAAAGAAAGGCCCTCCCGAACAAAGAAGAGCCCTCACTAGAACCTAGCTTACTTCTGGCATGTATCGCTGACATGCTTTAGCGATGTAACGGTCATATGACCGTGCTCAGTGTTGTTCTTCTTGACGCCAGCATCGGCAGCCATGTCTTTTGTGTCTTCTTTCATATTGTGCATCGTCGCATTGGATACGGCTCCGGTCGCGGTTACAGTGTGCCCGACATGATCCGCAAGAGCCACTTCGCTACTGCGGACTTCCCATGTGCTTCCGTCTTTTCCGGTAAGCAGGAACTCATCCGCGCTATCCCCTTTGGACAAACACCCTGTAACTGTCCTTACATCCGACTTTGACTTCGCCTGCGCGGGACTGGAGAAAGCTGCCACCGCGATCACAAACGCAAGTACGAGTAACGAACAGACTTTGATCTTCATTGTTCCTCCTTATTGTCGAATTCCTGCTGTTGCACGCATTGGATGCACAATCGGCTACTCACGTTTTCCATGAACTCTTTACTTTCTCCAGGGCAAGGCTTCTTAAGAACGAGGAACTACGAAGAAGGAAGTCGGCGAGGACGCTGCTTAACAGAAATGGATTTGATGATTGTGTATCCGCGAGCGGTGGCAGGCAGCGGAGATTTCGCCTGGGCCACGGCTGCCTTTAAGAGGGCCTCTACCTCGGGCTTGGCGAGCATCGCCGCACTCTCCAGACGGATGAAGCGAGTCTGATTTCCACTCCCCAACAAGATTTTATGAGGATCGGGCAATGTCGCGCCCCAATAAAAACACAAGCCAACTCCCTTGGCGTTTGCCGCCAAAGAGACAATACAATCCGATGCTCGTTCCGTAGTACAAAATCCCATGACGAAAAAGTTGTAATTGTCATAGACCAGTTCGATGGCAGTGGGAAAGCGTTTACGAACGGCGGTGCGGGTCGTGCGTATGAGTCTCGCCATCTTCGGGTCGAACTTGGCAATAAAGCCAGCAATCTGCTTGGTTGGCGATCCCGCCGGCGCAGCTTTTGTACGCTGTCCCATAGGTGAGTTCCTTTGACTGCCCATAATTGTATGTTGTTAATCGCTGCATGTGAGCTATCTTGCTCAGACGCCAAAGCCGGCATCTGTCATTATTTATTCTCCTGAGTGTGTACACGGAGTCGCGAATGCTGATTCGCAACTCTTATCCCTAGGTCGCTGCGCCTCGCAGCCCGATCAAGTCACCGCGAAGCGGCCACATCCAGCCAATCGGCAATCTTCATCCGTGCGTATGCCGCGAAATCCGGCAAACACGATTCGACCCTAAAGCTTCCGAATATCGAAAACCAGGGGCAACACCTCCAGACGGATGAGGAGGGTTAGCCCACGAAACCAGGAAAGGTAAAAGATTATGCCTTTAATTCAACTAGTGGAAGTCCTGATCGTGGTGGGTGTTCTGCTATGGATGGTGAATCGTTTCATTCCAATGCAGTCGTCCATTAAGTCAATCTTGAATGGCATCGTGGTTATTGCCGTGGTTCTTTGGATCCTGAATATTTTTGGACTGTTCCATTCTCTTTCCCGGATCCACGTCGGGACGTAAGGGAAGGCGGAAGCACCTAATCACTCAAGACTTAACAGCACACGTTCTCGTAGCAACGGAGGTATCACATATGAAAATAATTCGAATCGCCAGCATCGCAATCCTGTCATTGCTTCTCGGAGTTGCAGCTTCTGCTTATGCACAGCAAGAGCAGCAGGGAGATAAGCAAGACCATCCTAAACACCAAGAACAGAGCAGGCCGGAGCAGCAAGCAAAGCCCGAGCAACAGCATGCTCAACAACAACCACAGCGTACTCAACAACAACAGCCTCAGCACGCCCAACAACAGCAACCGCAGCACGCACAGCAACAAAACCAACAGCAACAGGATCGTGCCCAGCAACAACAGTCACAGCACGCCCAGCAACAACAGCAGTCACAGCATACCCAACAACAGCCTCAGCACGCCCAGCAACAACACCCCCAGCATGCTCAGCAACAACAGCAGTCGCAGCACGCCCAACAGCAGCATGCTCAACAACAGCAACAGGATCATGCGCAACAGCAGCAACAACAGCATGCTCAGCAACAACAGCAGTCACAGCACACCCAGCAACAGCAGCAGGCTCAGCAACAGAATTCACAGCACTCTCAGCAGCAACAACAGCCACAGTACGCTCAGCAACAACAACCGCAACGCACGCAGCAACAGCAGCGGGTTGAGCAAAGTTCGTGGCAGCAGCATGGCTCACAAAACTGGGACTCCGACCACCGTACCTGGCAACAGCGAGGTGGATACAACGGCTATCGCGTTCCTGACGACCGATATCGTGGATACTTTGGTCAGGACCACGGGTTCCGCATCTCTGGCCTGCCGTTCCTGGTTGTGGGTGGATATCCCCGCTTTCAATACCAGGGCTATTGGATCAGTGCCGTTGACCCCTGGCCGGAATACTGGGGAAATGATTGGTACGACAACGACGACGTCTATGTTGTCTACGCCGACAACGGCTATTACATGTACAACCGCAGGTACCCCAACGTGGGGATTGCGATCAGCATCTCCATGTAACGGATCTATCCGGTGCCGCTTCGAGAGAGGCTGCACCGTGAGTCTAGAGGAAGGAGCAAAAGATGCTTGGAACTGTATTGATCGTGATTTTGGTTCTAGCGCTCTTCGGCGCATTACCACGATGGCCGCATAGTCGAGATTGGGGCTATTACCCGACCGGAGGTGTCGGGCTCATTCTTTTGGTGGTTGTAATTCTCTTGGTTCTCGGACGCGTTTGAGGCGTCCTGCACCGAGGACGGCTGATTCTTTAGAATAGAACCTGCATGAAATCAAACGAATGATCCCATCTCGCGTGGGAATTCGGAGGTCATTCCAATGTGCAGGAATATCAAGACACTCTTCAACTTCGATCCACCTGTTACCGATGACGAAATTCGAGCCGCTTCGCTTCAGTTCGTGAGAAAAATCAGCGGATTCAATAAGCCGTCCCGCACAAACGAAGCCGCGTTTCTGGCGGCAGTCGATGAAGTCGCAGAGGTCGCAACCCGCCTATTGCGTTCGCTCGAAACTGACGCCATGCCGAAGAATCGCGAAGAAGAGGCCGCCAAAGCGAAAGCTCGCGCCGCAGAGAGGTTCGGCGCGTAATTCCGGCCAATGTCCGCAACCGCGAACCGGTCTCGAGACTACGCGCTAACGGCGCTATTTTCCTTGAGCATTGGTCCCGCTGGACTTCACGCGCTCAACGTCCTCGTTGGTGTAAACCTTGTTTGCAGAACTTTTGACATGGTGGATTCCTGTCAGGGTCGCTAAACCATAATCATCTTGGGAAGTTGCGATGCCCAACCTGACGCGGGTCCCGCGGGCTTGAGCGGGTCCCTGGGCTCCAGTAGTCGACATCGAAGCCATATTCGAAGCGCCAGCCACATTCCCGTAAGTTGCGTTTGAAGCGCCAACTTGCAACTGCGGAGAAGCGAACGCAGCAGACGGTGTTGAGAGCAACGGCGTCCACGGAGTGGCATAAGCGCCCGGAGCAAACACCCAAGTGCTCGCATAACCGGACTCAATCGTTGCTTCTCCGTTTACCTGGCCAAGAACCACCCCAGAAATGAAAATTGTCGAGAGAAACGTGCAGAGACTCACAATTCGGCGCATGGCAACTCCTCAGAAACCAAGATTCGGGGCGCCAGTCCAAAGGTATCTCCTGTGCGAACCACAGGTGCCGCTGGGCCGGGCGCCAGCAGTGTTAAAGCACTACTTGAAGGAATCGTACTTCTCGATGTGCAGCTTTGTCCATTAGTACTTTGCGTAGTTACTGCCTCCAAAAATGTCACGATCCTATCCAAGAAAAGTAGCTGGTGAAAGACAGCCGACGCTCGAGATGAGAGGTGATCAAAACACCTGGCGCAGCGTCAGATTTCTAAATTGGTGGAGGCGGCGGGAGTCGGTCTCCCGCCATTTAGCGTAGTGTATTAAGTCATTTGTAATCAATATGCTTGTATGCTAGGAATGACTGGGAAGCTGCTATTTCGTACATTGTCTGCCCAAAACCTGCACACGGCACATCGTGATTCTCTTGACACGGTGATATTCAAACTAGGCCACTACCCTCCATTCTAACCGTCCTTTCACGGCTTGCCTTAAGCGCGTCTTCCTCAGGAGCATTCTAAAGGATCGCCCGAGATTAGGAACGTTGATTGGTCCCGTCATGTCGCCGGAGGGGATTTCCCTGAGTGTCCGAGGGCGTTCGTCTCGTACCCTCCTCGGAGTATCCGCACGCTCCTCATCCAAAGTGTTAACTTCCGCATTCCAACTGGCTTGGCTCGATACGGAAGCTTACTTAACTAGTGCCACTCGTACCCAAAAGGTACGTTTTACGGGGTCATGTACGAGACAATTCCTGCGTCAATCGTTGCCCACACCGTAACCGTTTGGGATGAAAATCGCAGTACCAAGATGCCCCCAACGGTGCATTGCGGATAGTCTTGGACAGCCTCTACTGACTCAGCATCCCAGGTCCGGCTCAGCCTCCCTTAAGCAGATTCGCAACCAGATCGTCGATCTTCTTCATGACGGACTTCAGGTTCAGCCGCACGAAGCCACGTTGACGAGCAATCGAAGTGTTGGCGGGAAACGCTCCAGAATTAACCAGCTTGGCTGCCTCTTCGTGTGCTTGTGCTCCCAGCTCGGCGATGTTCGTGTGAGCTTTGTTCTCATGATTGAACATCGGTATGGGAAGCTCAAGCAACTTTTTATGAACGTGCCGCTGACCCAATAGTCCTCTAGATTGGAATGCTTTAATCGCAAGATTCGCCGTCTCGGAATTCAGAACCGCAACGACATAGTGAACCTCGTTTTCGTTGCTGAAGGCTGCCCAATAAACTGTGTGATCTACAACGAAGGGCAAAGAACATGAATTGCGGTCGAAATAAGCGGCAGACACGTTCTTTCCAGCAGCGTTGTACAAGACGAGATGTCGTCGAGATAGATGCTGAGCCGTAAGCTTACCTTGATAATCCAACCACTCAAATGCTGTTTGTTTCGCCGCTTTATCGCCTCGTTTTTCGATCCACAGTCGTTCCGCTTCTCCCATCCACTTCCCAATGTCACGATAACCATCATCGACCAACTTGTCGGGCAAGACGACACTCAAGGCTTTATCCTTCACCGTCACAGGTAGGACGACTGCCGAAGGTGTGAGATGAGCGAATGGCAGTATGTGACGTGCGATAACGGTTGCGAAGATAAACTTGGCTTCCACGAGACCATTGATATAAACGTCCTGATAGGGCTTTTTAGCTTGCTTCGCTTGTTCGGGGTCTGTCTCGGCCCAGTACACGGCACCCATATCAATAGGCTCTGGAAGCTCGTTGAAGCGGACAAAATAGAAACTTCTCGGGACGATGGCAGCGCCTTGTTTGAAGATGCCTTGATACTGGCTCGGTTTTGAATGAGCGAGTGCGCCCGAGGATGTAGAAAACGCCGCTCGTGCGCCGAGGTACACGACACGTCCCTCTTTGGTTTCGCTGCGGAGATGCGTTTTAGCCACGTTCCAAGAAATATCTCGTAGGGGCAACTTACCTTTCCATTCCAACACGGGAAGGTGATCCTCGGGATTCCCCTGTGACGAATCCCGTTTCGCAAACAACACGCACGCAGGTACCTTGAACAATGGCAGAACATCCACCAAATCCCAGTAGCCACTCAGCCGAAACATCGCTTCTGGAGAATACTTACGCTTAATCAGATTTTGATGCTGGTCGGCGCTGAGCACGGCTCGTGGCATCACAAATCCCAAGCGCCCGTTCGCATTTGCGAAAGTCGCCATCGAGTGAGCTAAAAACACCGTCGCCAATTCCATCTGGGTAAACAGTTTCTGGGATTTAGGTGCAATCTTGTATTTCTCCACCGCCCGTTTTTTGATTTCATCCTGGTACTCGGGGTCGGAGATGTAGCGATATGACAGCCACGGCGGATTGCCGATGATGAAGTCGAACTGTCCCTTCAGCATTGCCGGACGATAGCTGTTCCGAATGATGAATGACAAAATGGAATTCTTACGATCCCGAATTAGCTGAGCCAACCCATCCGTGAACTGCCACAGAGCGTCGAGAATTGTCTCGTATTGAAGCAGCTTGGAGAGTTCCGGTACGGCTTGGGCTAGATGCTTCGCCATTGTGATCCGGCTGTCCTTCTTCGTATGGGCGTGCTCCTCCGCTATTGTCGTGCAGGACGCAATCACATCATCGAAAAGTTCAGGCGAGTGGATGAGCATGTCCGGTATGATGACTTGCTTCTGATCTTTCCGTGATCCGTAGTTAATCACGACACCATTAAGCTGCTCATAGAGGTCCGCTTCCACTTCCCGAGGAAGGAAGAGTGAATCAGCCAGATACACAGGTATCTGGACAGGCTTTCTCGCAGCATTGATGAGCCTTCCAAGAGCAAGGACGTAAGTTGCCCTAGCGATGGTGACCGCCACGGGATGAATGTCGATTCCCTGTACGTGTCCAAGAATAGATTTCAGACGTTCATTGTCAGTTCCCTCAGGATTATGTTGCAAGAAATGAGTGACAGCAGCCCTCAAGAAACTACCGGAACCGCAGCTTGGATCGAGCACAGCTTTGAATCCGTGCTTCGGAAGAAGCTCAGCGATCATGCGTTCGCACAACCAGTCCGGCGTGTAATACTCGCCGAGGTCATGACGATCTTTCGGGTCAATCAACTGTTGGTAAACGCCCTTGAGCACATCCTCGCGGACCTGAGACAAGTCGTATTCCGTTAGATGCGAGAGAATTCGTTCCCATGTCGGAGCGAGAATCTCTTCCGCTTCGGCGTTCCGAAGCCAATGAAAGAAATCGTCATCAACGAGATTCGCCAGACGCTTCGATTGGAAGTATCGACCGGAAAAGACATCTTTCGCTACCTGCCGTAAGCTCCCGCTTGCTTTCCCATGCGAGAGGGCAGCCCAGATCAGCAGCCTCGCAATACTTGCGAGATACGTGTGCCGCAGGAACAGGCTCTCAAGCTCGGAAATCTCCTGCCCGGTCTCGGTGTCCTTTTTCGCCGTCGCCGTCTCGGTCAGGTGCCCGTAGGTGACCGTCAAATACTTCTGCCACGTCTCAAAAGCAAGCATGGACTCGGGTTCGGCATTAACTCTTGCCCATGCTTTCTTGAGGGCGGCCATGCTCTCGCCATAAAGCAAACTAGTGCCGAAATCCCATTGGAAGCGTTCCGCGGTTGGCTCAATCTGCTGGGGTCGGAAAAGAAGGCTCGTCAGCCAGAGCCAGAATGCACCGAGGGATTCTTCCGTCAGTTTGAAGGGGCGGATCAGTTCAAGCGTGACACTTTCAGGAGTGGGCCTTTGACCAGCCGCAAGAACCGGGCGGTACAGTCGCCACTCAATGCCATCCGATGCGATGGCAAGAATCGAGCGGGGAACTTCATCATTCTGTTTTTGCCATGTACCTGCTACGTACTCCCGCAGCTGGATCTCGGCCTCAGAGAGCGTTGCATTCAGCGAATTTTCGAACTCGATAATCGCGTTGCCGTAGTATGCGTCTGCACGCCCCCTCTTTACTCCCGCAGGCCGCTCGATCCGAATGAGTTTCTCCACGCCTCGTGCATAATCGGAGATCGCGTTGGAACCAGGGAAAAGCTCGGCAAGAGTGGCATGGAAGCGAGATCGCTTCGCTGACTCGTTGTGTAATCCCTTAAGATCGTGGAGATACTGCTTCAGAATATCTTTTGTGCGCTGTTCAAGAATCTCTGGCATGGTCGGAGGGATAATAACAGCAGGGGATGCCTAGCGGACTCGCCGGGCACCACTATACGTGTGCGAACCGGACGGATGGAGGTATATCATGGACATCCTTTCGGGCTCGATGACCGTAACCGTCCCTATCAACGGTGCCATAATTGAGTGGGCAAGAACCCGCCGAAACATTCCTTTATCCCAGCTTGAAACTTCGGTCGGTGCGACTGCCGAACAGATTGCGCAGTGGGCAAGCAACAAAGTACGCCCGCCACTCGGGAAGGCCCAGAAGCTAGCCAACGCGCTGAAAATTCCATTTGGCTACCTTTTCCTTTCAAATCACCCTACAGACGAGATTCCTCTACCTGATCTGAGAACCAGAACAGACAGGCCTCCAAGTTCCGCCAGTGCGGACTTCATAGAGACAGTCAATGACGTTCTTCGCAAGCAGGAATGGTATAGGGAGTATTCCGAGCAGAACGCTGCACGCAAAGTTCCGGTGATCGGAACATTCACCATAGCGGCAGGGATTGAAGCGGTTGCTGGCAGCATTCGGTCTGCTCTCAACATAGAGCAGCCACTTCGAAATAAATGCGAAACGTGGTCAAAATACTTGAGCACCCTCTCTCGGAACGCTGAGCGAACGGGCATTTTAATCATGCGAACTGGCATGGTTAAAGGCATTACAAGCAGACCACTTTCCGAAGACGAGTTTGAGGGGTTTGCCATATATGATCCGGTTGCTCCGGTGGCATTCATAAATGGCAGGGACTCGGTTACTGCTCAGATTTTTACGCTTGCGCATGAATTGGCTCATCTGTGGATCGGCAAGAGCGCGATTTCCGACGTTTCAGAGGAAACCGCTCCGGCCCGCCACGGCGTTGAGCTGTTTTGCCATAGAGTGGCTACCGAAACTCTCGTTCCAGCGGTTGAATTCTCTACCGTTTGGCGTTCCAGTGTAAACAGGGAATTCTTAATTAAGTCTCTTGCGTCGAGATTCTGGGTTAGTACGACCGTAATTCTTCGCCGCGCATTGGAACTTGGGAAGATTTCTCAGCAGGAATTCTTTGACCTATTAGCAAACGAGAAGCAGAAGCAACAGCGTCGGAAACCATCGGGGGGAGACCCCTATAGAAATCTCGTAAATCGCAACAGTGTACCGCTAGTAAACGCTGTGCTCTTTGCTCTGCGCCAGGATCGTTTGCTGTATAGAGATGCCGCACGCGTATTGGACATTTCCTTCACTATGCTCGACGGATTGGTTGAGCGGCGGCGACCTAAATAGTGGCTACCGCAAAGTATTGGCTCGACGCGGACGTATTTATTCAGGCGAGTCGCAAGTGGTACAAGTTTGAAAGGGTTCCAGAGTTTTGGGGGTTCATCGACAAACAGTTGCAAGCAGGAGCGATCCGGTGCCCGCAGGCGATATTCGATGACATTGTCAAAGGTACAGATCAGCTGGCTCAATGGGTGAAATCGCGGAAGCAAAACGGCCTATGTGTTCCGCTGTCTGATGGTGTATTTGCTGCCTATGCTGTGGTGGCGAATCATATTGATGCCAGCATTCATCGGCAATATCAGAAAGACGAATTCCTTTCGGCATCAGATGGGTGGCTAATCGCTTATGCTATGGACTCCAATGCCACGGTGGTCACGCAAGAATCCTCCAGTCGCAAGAGGAAGATACGGATACCGACGGTGTGTAGTGACCTCAAGGTTGGGTACACTGACACATTCAAGATGTTAGATGATCTTGGGTTTTAAACTTGGTTCTGACGGTATACTTACCCAAATTAGGACGCTACCCACTAGCGGAGGATCGGTACTGTGCTAAATCAGTTTTTCGGTTTAAGACAAGGACAGCCCTCATAGTGCACGCCTTAGCGTATTCACGGAGCATCCCAGCTTCGCTGCGATTGGACGAAGCCCTAGCCCTTCGCGCTGCATCTTCCGAGCCCTTGCCACGTCAATGACAACGGCACGTCGCCCCAGCACCTTGCCTGCTTTCACTGCACGTTGCAGCCCTGCCCGAGTCCTGTCCGAGATGGCAATTCTCTCTTGTTGGGCTAACGTAGCCATAATGGAAATAATCACATCACGCATGACGCCACAGCTATCCAGATAGGGTTCCATGAAGGAACGCCACGCGACACCCCAGCTATCGAGTCGCGTGAGGTATTCCAATGTCTTCCGCACACCCTCCCGCGAGAGCCGATCTAGTTTCCAGAAGAGTAGTAAGTCAAACTGGCGCTGACTCGCCGCCAGCATCATTTTGTCGAACTGCGGCCTCTTAAGTTTTCCCGAACCGCTAACAACATCGACGTACTCGGCAAGAATCTTCCAACCCTGTTTTCTGGCGAACTCTCGCAACTGGTCAAGCTGGTTGTCGTTTTCCTGCCGATTCGTGGATACCCGTGCGTAAACTCCAATGCTTTTCACTTCTGTTGTCATGGGAGCACCCAAGGGGAATGTATCATCAATCGACCGTTTGTCAACACATTCTTTTCCGTCCGTAAGTCAATGAAACGAGGTAATGGTTTTCGGCACCGTTTGATGACACAGTCTGCCAAGGGATTCAGCGAAGTGGGGATCTCCATAGTCAAATAACTGTGTGGGAGTTAGACCCCTCCGCGAAGGCGTGGTAGGGTGAAACAGGGATCAATCCTGCAGCGGAGGTGCCGCGCATTTTTTTTTGCATTTTTTTTGGGCTGCGACTATCTCGCCCGTCTACATCGACGTTGGTTCCGAAATATATTCGACAAACTGCATCGAGGTTTAGCAACTATGCCTAAACACAAAAACCTTACACCAGAGCAGAAAAGGCTTAGAGCATTGATGCCTAAACTAAAGAAGTGGACAGCGAAGCAAAAGCGGGATCACCAGAAGCGATACAACGCCCTGTCGCAGCCAATCACCACAGAGCAAGTCATTAACGCCAGCCGGCATCTTGAGACCGTTTCTTATGGGAGTGGTTACTGCTGGCTGTATGGTGCCAAATCTTCAGGCGGAGCAGGCAACGTCTACGGTCGGATGAAATTCAACGGAGTATGGATCGGCCCACACAGGTTCGCGCTTGCGCTCAAGCTGGGGGTGACGCTCTGGGATTTGGAAGGCTTCTGGGCTGGACACGCCCCCATCGCCGTCTGCATGGGAGGTCGATGTTGCAGGCTAGACCATCTCCATAAGGAAACCCCACCTATGGGAGCGTGGCAGCGTTCTAGGGATCGCCGGGAAGTGGGAATCAAGCCCGAGCGGACCAAGGAAGAGATTCGGCGTATGGTGAGCCTCATGTACCCCAGGGGACTCACGGTCGGTCAGTCTATACCGGACTCCATAACGTTAGTCTGAAAGCGCAGCAATAGTGGAGAACGCTGGGCCAACAGGTGTATAGGTGTTCTATCACGCTCTTTCCTTCTTGGGCTCTGTCATTGGCCATGCTGAGGTTAAGCCGGTAAATATTCACCTGAATCCAGTTGTCTCATATCTGGAGTATAAATCCCTTGCGTTAGCAAGTTTCGTCAAAACATCACCGATTTATCAGTAACCATCGAGGAACGCGGCTGGTTGGCAGTTAGTACGAGGCCAGTTATGCGTGTCGAAGTTTTAATATCTACGATCTTAACTGGCGATTCATCCCGAGATTCGACAGTTAACGTACATGGGGTTAGAGCTGGGAATTGCCGCTGAAATAGAAACTCCGCTATATCAGGATGGTCGGATACGGTTGCTAGTTTGCTAGCGTTTGACCCAATGAGCCGACAAATATCAACCGGGATGCAATTGCGATCACAAAAAACTTCAAATTGCCCTCTATCAACCGGATCGTCCGTATAGAAGCTAATGGCGAAGCGAGGATGTCCACTGGGAGGTGCCGCGACCACGCCTGATTCTTTTATTGTTATTTTAATGGGCTTCAAGAGTATCTCCAAAACTTCGTCGAGTTTCGCATTCGTTACATCCTGACCTTGATTTATGGCTTTCAGTAGCACAAGAACCTTCTTTGTCTCCTCAGGATCGCTGCCACAATATGTGAAATGAATCGTATTGTTGTCCCCCGTAACTGCGGGGCTACAGGGTCCTCCACTCTTCGCGTTGCCTGTCTTTTTTATTTGACCAATTGATGGGCTAAATAACGCAGCGATAAACAGGACCGAGAATACAATTTTCATTTGTCACTCTTAGGTTTGTTAGATGGCGGCGGAGGTTGGGCTGGCTGAGACCCATAAGTTGTGGTGTTTCCGCTACCGCTGTTTGCTGGGCTTTGTGCCCCGTGGGTGCTCGCTGCGCCAGTCTCGGCAGGCGGGCATGGGATTATCTTTTCAACAATGACGGGCTTTTCTACCGTTACAGGTTTGGGGTGATACATCAGCAATGCGGTACCAATAATGGCCGTACCCACCGCACCAATGACTAAAGAGAACGCGAACCATCCCGCCAGAGTTTTACTAGAGGCCATGTCGGCCTCCGATGATTTCTGCCTGAAACGTTCGCGCAAAGAGAAGAATGAGTCCACCCCTTGAATTACCGTGCAAGCGAAACAGCCAATTGCCATTAGCACATATGGGTTCATTGGTTCGTCCTATGACCTCCCATTGTCGCAGAAATTTTTCAGCCTCAATCAAAATCTGGGCAAGATCACCAGGTTTTCCGTACCGCGCTTTCAAGTGCGTCGGCGCGAGATTGGACCCATGCAGCGTAGTACTTCTCCGTAGTCCGCACTGACGAATGGCCAAGTAATCGAGCAACGTCCTCGATACTGACTCCAGCCCTCAACAACTCAATCGAGAACGTATGCCGAAATTGGTGAGGGTGGCATCGCTTCGGTTTCTCGTCCGCGTGTTTGATATCCGCCAGTGTGAATAATCGTCTCAATGCGCGTTGCCAGTCGGATACCGCTGATTTGGGTAAGCCATTACCACTCCAAAAGAAGAATCGCTGATTGTCTGACTGCAGCGTGCGCAGCATGTCTGCAAGTTCAGGACGCAATGGTATTGAGACCGCTATTCCGGTCTTCGCACGTCTCAGTAAGAGCCGATCATCATCACCTAGTTGGTGACGTTCGAGGCAGACCGCATCCCGAATTGCTAAGCCAGAGTATCGCAGCAGCATAACCATTGCTCTAATGCGTGCACGTTGTGCATCGGTCTTGCCGAAACTATCTATGGCTGAGACTATCGCCGCGAACTCGGTGGGGGAGAAAGGAACAGCGGGCCTGATATCCGCTTTGATCTTGGATAAGCCCAGCGCGGGATTGTCGGTAATCCATTTGTTGCGAAATGCAAACCAGAAAAAACCGCGTACACGTTCCTGTTTTTTTTTAGCGGCAAGAGGTCCGTCCGACCATGAACCACGCCATGCGATGAGCTGAGGCAGAGTCACATCCCGTAACAGTCGCACGTCAAGATCATGGAACCAGGTCAACATCTGCTTTTTGAAGATCGTTTCGAGCTTCCTGAGAGTCGAGGATTTGAGATGCTGGGATTCACGGTCCATTAGAAAGAGACTGATCGCGCCCTCTAATGTGGCCCCATCATCAGGTGCGGGAGTACCGAGCAGGGCACGCTCATGCTTTTCTTCGATCTGCCGGGCAAGCTTCGCCGCCACGTTCCAATCGCGCGACTTAGTTGATCGCCGGTACATCTTCCCGGTGAGGTGCCACATCAGCCACTTCGTGCAATTACACTTCTTCCAAGCTCGGTCTTTTTTGTGGGTGCAGGTGCGGCTGTGGCGAGTAAATACGTGGACCGTCATGCGAAGGAATCGTAGCATGTATGCTCAAATCCTGCACACATACTACGTAACATATTTAGAATGAATGGTGGAGGCGGCGGGAGTCGAACCCGCGTCCGAAAATGTTACTGGTCAAGAGACTACATGCTTATTCCAGTTCATGCTTCCGGCCTTCGCCGGAAACGTTCGCGAACCGCGCTCAGAACGGACAAGAAACGCGTGCCGCTAGCCTGAGATCTTAGCTTCTCCTCCCAGACGTAGAAGAGAAGAGCAGCCCTCTGTGTGACGTTCGCTCGCCGCCCAAGGGCGAAGCGGCGGAAAACGGCTGCCTAATTAATTAGGCTGCGTATGCCATTTGTTGATTGGCAATTATCATTTTGCCCACGATTACAGGTGCGAGCACCCTGGCATGCCTCTTGGCCGCAAGCATCTCCGTCGAAGCCGTGACGCCCCCACTGGTGGGATTGGCCGTAAAAAGAACCACTTCCAATCTAAGTTGCTAGGGGTTGGAAGTCAATGTATTGGATGAGGGGCACAGGTCTTTGGTTCCACCCCTGCTCATTGGTAGAGACACGGCGAGCCGCGTCTCTACCCGTGTTTCCATGCGCTTACTACCTCAGCGACGCGTAGCCCAGCTGGAACGGATTCCCTCCCTGAACCGCAATAAGATACCAACCGGTGGCGCCGATGTGCAGCGCCGGCCCGTAGGTGTATCCGAAACCTGTGTCCATCAGGCTGGTCGCGGCAACCAGGCCTTCACCCACCGGAATTGGAACGCCGTTGACAGTCTGTCCCGCGCCCAATTCGGCTTGTGCTTTCTGGCAATTCTCCACAAAGAACAGGACGGTTCCCAGATCCTCAAAGCGTGAGAAAAGGCTTTCGTTCCCCGCGATAATGCGTGCGATCAAGGCCGCGATGGTGTGTGAGGTGCCTTCGAGCCATACAGCGTTGGGATCGGCGAACCCGGTTGTCAAACTAGCCGTATCGAACACCATGCCGGTTATCTTTTGGCTTCCAGTGAGGCTCGAATGTGGCGACGCCGGGGTATCGGTTGTTTGCAGGTTGGCGAGCGCCCAATCGATCGTCTGCTTGAAATGATTGTCGAGCAACGCCAGATAAGACCAGGTCTGGCAGTCTTCCGGAATTGGAGACGGATTGATGGTGATCTGATCGCCCAGCGTCCCGGTATAGAAATACCCGCCGGTCGAGTTATACATCGCGTGCACAAAGTCCAGTGCATGCCCCGCCAGACTCGTCCACGACGCGCCATTGCTGGCGCTGCCATTATGCGTGATTTGGGCGAGCATGGTGAAGAAGGCGTAAGTGTCTATATTGCCCTCGGTTGACTTGCCATTCGGCGAGGGGACGGACTGGTTAAACTGGTTAATGTTAGTTCCGAAAGAATAGCCGCCGGCCCCAAGCGTGTTGTAGGTGTTTGCGACAATCCAGTTGGCCACTTTCAGCGCCGCTGTCAGATAGTCCGTTTCCCCGGTGCGGCGATAAAGTTGCGCCAGAGCCAAGCCCGCCCAGGCCTGGTCGCCAGTTGAGCTGGAGTAAAAGAAAAACGGGTATCCCGCCGGAGTGATAAACGCGCCGCTACCGTCTGGATTGGCCTTGTTCACAAAATACGCCTGCGCAAAGCGGCCATCGTTGAACGGAAAATTCGTCGCCTGGGCGTAGATCAGCCCCTTGCCCAGAACCTCCGCCCGCGCCAAATTATCGGAGCCTCCGCGCACCAGGTAGGCGTTAATTGCCACGGCATTGTCGTAGGTAAACGCCGTTGATTCGAGTCCCCCGTCGGAGTAACTCTGCGTAAGCCGCACGGTGTTACCGGACGCGTAAGCATCCATCATTGTGTCCTGAAATTGGTAAGCCTTTTGGATTGATGTCTCGAAACTAATCGCGCTCTGGAACTTTGCCGGAACCTGTCCCTGCAGGGAGAGTGCAAAAGCAAGGACCGCGGTCACTACCGCTCCAAGAGTAAGAAGTTTGCGTGGTGAAACACTTGTGTTGTTCATTTGTCACTCCTAATGAGGGAATGAGCGCTTTGATGCTGAGGCCGACCGAGGCGTACACCTGTGGAAACCGTCGTGAAGAGAATTCCACAAAACCAGCCCCAGCGGGGCGGCCGAAAATAGCCCAGGACGCAGTCCTGGGTAATAACGGAGCCGTGATCACGCCCCGCAGGGCGCGGTTTCATCGGCCTTCGTGGACGGCGGACGGCCTATGATTCCGAATAGCGACAGGAAGCCGCGACCAGGTCTCGATGTGGGCATTACTCACCGAAGACGAAACGTCCTAACTCGTCCCCAAGTTGTTTCACCTGTTGAGGATCATCCGCCGAGCGAAAACGCTCAGCCACAATATTTGTCATTCCGAACGGCCTTTCGGCCGGAGGAATCTGCTTTTCTTGCCGTTGGATTCATCAAAGCTGGCAGCCCGCCGCGCCCTTGGGTGGCGCAGCGGTTCTCCGCTGCGATCATATGGAGTGAAAGAAGGCTTCAGCCGCTGAGGTAAAAGGGCACGGTTTCCCGTGCCCTTAGCTTGTCATCGTTCGTAGTGGTTACGTTTTGCGCCGTCGTAATGTCCGGACTGCATACAGCACTTCTTGAAACCTGCGGTTCGACCCGCACGGACAGAGGTCCTTCCTGCCCAGTTTCTCGAAGAGCTCTTTATCGCCACGGACCAGACGGAAACCCGCGCTTAACTTTGCTTTCAGACGGGAATCCCTTACGACGTTTACTGCTGGCCTCGAAGAAAAATTCGTCCTTCACGGTAGTCTCTCCTTCCAAATGGATTTGCCCGTCACATCCGGAATGAGAAGCGGCAAGCGC
>Ga0210403_10000826_pt1 | contig 30660 bp, 24 predicted proteins | sample IncBWC19MmetaG_FD_150863 | JGI IMG/M metagenome (GOLD analysis project Ga0210403, IMG submission 150863) | Forest soil microbial communities from Barre Woods Harvard Forest LTER site, Petersham, Massachusetts, United States - Inc-BW-C-19-M | ecosystem: Environmental > Terrestrial > Soil >...
TCATTTTGTGGTCGTGCTTTATTTCGTCTCTACCATTGCCTTGCCTGCCCTGGGCTTTCAGCACTATCTCTACCGTTTCGGGCAAGCCCCTCCCTTCACCTACTCTGATTTCAATGGCTTCAGTCCGTTTGTGCGGCCGCTGTTCTGGTTCCAGTTGTACTGGGGGATTGCAGCCGTTGCCCTGGCGATCGTGAGCAGTTTGTTGTGGGTGCGAGGTACCGAAGGCAATTGGCGGGTAAGGCTGCAACTGGCTGCGGCCCGGTTGACAACACCAGCAGTCGCCGGGCTAACCGCGTGCCTGCTGCTTTTCGTGGGCGTGGGTGCCTACATTTTTTACAACACCGATGTCCTGAATCCTTATCGCACGACTTTCCGCGTCGACGACGCTCGCGCCCAGTACGAGAAGAAATACCGGCAATACAAAGACCTGCCCCAACCCAAGATCACCGACGTGAATACCCAGGTCGATCTTTATCCCGAGAAGCGGTCCGCAGTGATCAAGGGCACGATGATGCTGGAAAACAAAACTTCCACCGACATCGACCGGGTTGCGCTCACCGTGTGGCCCATGGATCTGATCCCGGTTCCGATGCCGCACATTCAGGTCCGCGAGTTGGCTCTCTCCGATGGGCAAACGCCAGTCATCCAAGATGCAGCGCTCGGTTTCAACCCTCAAGGTTTAGCGAAGTCCGTGCCCCCGCGTCTTGCGGACGGTCAAACGCCCATCATTCAAGATCCGGAACTCGGCTTCTATCTCTACCACTTGTCCAAGCCCGTGCCCCCGCAGGGCCGCATCCGTTTGGACTTTGCTCTGGAGTACGACAACTACGGGTTTGAGAATTCCAATCCCAATACCGACCTCTCGCACAACGGCACTTATATCGGTGAGCGTTACTCTCCGTTCATAGGCTACGCGCCGGATATCGAGCTAACCGATGACAGCACGCGCCACAAACACGGCTTGCAAAACACCAAACGCATGCCCACTCTCGAAGATGTCGCCGCGCGCAACGACAACATGACCAACACCGACGCCGACTGGATCAACTTCGAGGGAACGGTCAGCACCAGTCCCGACCAGATTGCGATCTTGCCCGGGTATCTTCAGAAAGAATGGGTGCAGGACGGCCGCCGTTACTTCCATTACAAAATGGATGCCCCGATCCTGGACCTATACTCGCTCAATTCGGGCCGTTACTCGGTTCGGCGAGATAAATGGAAAGATGTCAATCTGGAGATCTACTATCACCCGGGACATGAGTTCGATCTCGATCGCATGATGGATGGGATGAAGTCGAGCCTCGAGTACTGCACCACCAATTTCAGCCCCTTCCAGTTTCGTCAGGAGCGCATCATCGAGTTTCCGCGTTACCAGACGTTTGCCTCGTCCTACGCTAATACCATTCCATTTTCCGAGGCGATCGGCTTCATCACCTATGTTGATCCCAAGAAGGCCGACGCCATCGATCTTCCTTTTTACGTTACCGCACATGAAGTTGCGCACCAGTGGTGGGCGCACCAGGTGATTAGCGCCAACGTCGAGGGAGCTACCTCCATCGTCGAGACTCTCGCTCAGTACAGCGCGCTTATGGTGATGAAGCATCGTTTCGGGCCGCAGTCGATCCGGAAGTTTTTGCGCTACGAAGTGGACGGCTATCTGCGCGGCCGGGCCCAGGAGCGTAACCAAGAAGAACCTCTGTACAAGGTGGACGTAAACCAGGGATACATCCATTACAACAAAGGCGCGCTGGTGATGTACGCCATACAGGATTACATCGGCGAGGATAAAGTCAGCCAAGCGCTGGCCGACTTTACCAAGGCCTATGCCTTCAAGGGCCCGCCCTATCCTGTTTCTCTCGATCTCATTGCTTATTTGAAAAAGTACACTCCTCCTGAGTATCAGTACCTCTACGACGATCTTTGGGAGAACATCACCCTCTATGACAACCGCACAATTTCCGCGAACTACGTACAGCAACCCGATGGAAAATACCAGGTGAATCTTGTGGTTGGAGCCAAGAAGTTGCGGGCGGATGGTAAAGGTCAGGAGCACGCGATTCCCATCCATGACTGGATTGACATCGGCGTTTTAGATTCCGACGGGAAGTATCTCTATCTGCAGAAGCAGATGATCGACAAGGAACAGGCCCAGTTCACACTCACTGTCGACAAGCTCCCCGCTCAAGCGGGAATTGATCCACTCGACAAACTGATCGACCGCAACCCCGATGACAACGTGATTAAGGTGAAAAAACAATAGGGTGTACCGAGTGGCCTGGACTTTCATGGTTCTTTACAGATTTCGCCTAATTGCCCTTCAGTATCACATCGGGCGTGACGCCTTCGTGCATGTAGGCGAAGAGTTTGCCGGTTCGTCCCATGCCGGACTGAATTTCGTCCGTCATCCCCCGATTCTGGCGGCAGATGTCGGCCGCTTTCCTCTCTGAGCTACTGAACACATTCTCATTCTTTCGCCTGGTGTTTGTGAGTGCCCTATGCCTCAGAGGAATGTGATAAGCGGAGATACCACACGACGAAATCACTTTCGGGGCGACCATGGAGGGCCGTTCCTGTGCGTTAGAGCGGAAGCGGGAAGAAAAGGAAAAAGGGCTGCGGTCCTGGTTACGCTCCGGCTGCGAACTCTTGCGAGGGAGTCAGCAGCGTGGGTGCGTGCACCGTCGCAGCCCCTGATGCGATTACCGCTTTGGCGGTTCCAAACCCCGGCTGCTCTGCCTTATCACTTTCCATCGAGCAGACAGTATTGGCCAATCTTGTCGCCAAGCTTCGTATCGTTTGTGGTTCGATACATTTCAACGTTGACGCAATCGTAGACCCCATAGTTCTTGGGAAGCCGAACCATCGAGTAATTGCCAGGCTCCAAAACCGCGCACCCAGGCAAATTCTTGTTGCACTGCAGCTCAAAGGAGTTCTTTCCTTCCCGAGCGGCAAGAATTACGACACCGTTGTTCACCTCACTGCTTCTTACTGTGATTGTCGTTACGTCACGCTGTTCCTGTGCCAACGTCTGCACCGCGCCGGCAAAAGAAAAACACAGAAGAAGTGCAACGAGCAGAATAGATGCTTTTTTCATGGCTCACCTCCCATTACCGTGGAGTAGCTGTCGAGACAGGTTCGTTTGTCAGAGGCCTTAGCTTCCTCCGTTCTCATAGTCGCGCATCGGCTGTCCTTTTGTCAGTGATCACGATCACCGGCCTCGACCGCCCTCCAATTCAATGGTTACTGGGCCGACCTGCGCACTTGCGGATCAGGCAGCACCAGGGACATTAGCAATCCCCCTAATCGGGAGGTCCAGCCAAGAAAGTCTTCGTATCCCAACATAAAGTCTGTGTTCCCGCGCGCGGTCGGCTCGGAGGCCTGAGATTGTTTTTTCCGCGCGCGGTCGCAGTAGAGAGTGATCACCCAACTTTTGCTAGACGTTCCGTTTCCTGCTTCTCTTTGACCGTAGAGGCCTGTGCCAATGCCGCTGATAGCGCCTCGCCTTCAGCTTTGGTGATGGCCCGCGTCGCCACTGGCTTCAGCCACAGTAATGCCATGAAGGCGGCGGTGATGTCGCAGGCAATCATGACGTAGAACACCGGGATCCAGGAGCCCGTTCTGAGCATTACGTAGGCCGCGACCGGAGCAGCAAAGATAGCCGCTGTACCCTTCGCGGTGTATACGATGCCGTAGTTTGTTGTGGCCCATGTCCTGCCGTACAGGTCCGCCGTGAGCGAGGGGAACAGCGAGAAAATTTCGCCCCAGGCGAAAAATACGAGGCTGGACAACAGCACGAACATTACCGGCCGGTTGATAGTCTGCAACCATGCATATACCGCGACCCCCTCGATGAGGAACGCGGCGAACATGGCGTTCTCCCGGCCAATGTGATCAGAGATCCAGCCCCACAGAGGTCGAGTCACGCCATTGACGACGCGGTTTAACTGGATGGCCAGAATCGCCGCAGACAGGCCCCAGGCAATAATGACCTTGTCTACTTTGTAGAAACTGGCAATCTCCTTGAGTTGCGAAGTCACGACCAGGCCGCCGAACGCAACCAGGGTCATCATGATATAGATGAGATAAAACGATGGCTGCTTCAGCATCTCAAACCAGGTCATGTCCTTCGTAGCCTGATGGAGTCTGGCTATGGGCTTCCACGCTCTGGGTAGCCACCCTTTCTGGGGTGCCACGATAAACATGGCGGCAACAGTCACGATGATTCCCTGGACGATGCCCCAAAAAATGAAGGCATGCTGGTAGCCCGAAGCATGGATCATTTTCTCGATGGGAGCGACGGTCACAGCGGTACCGATGCCGTAGGCGCCGGATACAATGCCCGCGCAAAGTCCGCGGTGATCGGGAAACCACTTCAGCACGTTGCCGGTGCAGCCGCCATAAACGGCGCCCGCGCCGATGCCCCCGATGGCGTACCAGATATAGAGTCCAGTTGTCGTCAAGGAATAGCCGGAGCCGATCCAGCCCGCGCCTACCAGCAGGCCACCGATCCCGATGACCAGCCGCGGTCCGAGACGATCAATCAGGTAGCCTTCAAATGGGACCAGCCAGGTTTCGCAGAAGATGAATGCGGCAAATGCGATTTGCACTGCGGCTAAAGTTGCGTGCAGGTTTGCGGTTAAGGGTTTAGTGAAAAGCGTCCAGGCATATTGCAGATTGGCGATAGCCATCATCGCGATTATGCAGGCGCACATTTGAACCCAGCGGTTGACGATCTTGGGTTCGGGTCGAGCAAAGGAGGTCACATTTGTGGCCATAGGCATCCTCCTGGGAATTGTCAGAATTGGTCGAGTCTTGTCGCTTGACACTCCTGCCGGAAAGTGTCCGGGCAAAGGAAAAACCCGCCCCCTTTTCGAGAGGGCGGGCGGGTTTATTCGGTTTCGACATCCTTCTGGAGCGGAATGATTCCCGGCACCAGCCACTTGTTCCACATTTCGTCAATCTTGCTCTGGAAGTAGTCGATGTCTTCATCGATAAAGTGCGCGAACCTTCCCTGTTTGAGCAAGTAATCACGAACCGGCAGGCGCTTGAATCTGCCACTGGCAATCTGTTCGGTTTTGCCGTAGAGCTTCAGCTTGCCGTTTTCGATCTCGTACAGAGGCCAAATGCCGGTGTTCACGGCCAGTTCGCCCAGTTCGAAGGAGAGCACGGGATCGAAATCCCAGCCCTTCGGACAGGGGTTGAGGCAGTGAATGAACGTCGGCCCACCGATGGACAGCGCCTTGCGAACGTTGTTCATCGCCTGCAGTGGATAGGATGTAGAAATGGTTCCTACATACTTCACTGTGGGATGGCCAGCCATGATCAGCGGTGCCATGTTCTTCTTCCAGCGGTGATTCATGATGCGCTTCACTTTTCCCGGCGTACTGAACGAGGTGTTGGCGCCATACGGCGATGTCCCGGAAATCTGGATATCGGTATTGGCGTAAGACTCGTTGTCGTACATCAGGATCAGCAGGTTGTAGTCGGGATGGCACATCGTGGCTGAGATCGCTCCCAGGCCCATGTCCGCGCCACCGCCGTCGCCGCAGAAGGCGATGACATTGATGGGTTCGTCCTTCATGTAGCCCTTGCGCATCTGGACGCGGAATGCTGCCGCCGCTCCCAGCGCGCTCGACCCCGAGCTGCCCAGTTGCGTGTGCATCCAGGGAACGCCCCAGGGCGTAGCGTAATAAGAGGTGTTAGCCACGTACATGCAGCCAGTGCTGCCCAGAACGACGGTCCTGGGACCTGCAGCCTTCGCCATGAGTTTCATGATTTGCGCAGACTCGCAGCCCTGGCAGGTGCGGTGGCCGGATGTGTAATATTCCTCGTGTGGAACCTTCTTGACTCCTTTGAAGGGCTCCAGGTTTTGCGTCGGTTTTTCATCTACGAATGTGCTCATTTTGTTTTTATCCTTTCCGGCTATGAATAACGCCACGCGTCGACGGGCGTTATCCCCGCAGCCCAATCCATTGCGTCAGAGGTTGCGCGTTGCCTTTTGCGGCGTCGAAGGTGATCTCTACCGTCTTCTCCACATCCGGTACGGTTATTTCGCGGCCACCCAGTCCACCGATGAAGCCAATTACCGGCGGCCTGGTGCTGCTGCCGGTGTACATCGCGGACCGAACTTCCGTCGCCACCACGCCACTCAGATTCGGTGAACCGAACGAGAAGTCGCGATCGATTACGCCAATAGCCTTGAAACGTTCCAGGCACTTGGCAATCTCCGGACCGGCAAACGGCCGGAACCAGCGCAGGCGAACGAAGCCAACTTTCTTGCCTTCTTCGCGCAGCTTCCGAATCGCAACGCGTACGGGGGTGGACATCGTTCCCATTCCCAGCAGCACGACTTCCGCGTCCTCGGTCATATATTCTTCGAAGAACGGATTACCGTACTTGCGTCCGAAGGTTTTCTCGAAGTCGGCATAAACTTCGCGAATGACGTCGCAGGCAATTTCGGTGACTGCGTAGTTCTGCCGCCGAATCTCCGTGACCCAGTCCTCGTTAGCCTGTGGGGCCACCGAAATTACGTTGTCGGGATGGAGCAGCAGATCGCCGCGGTTGTAGCGAGGCAGGAATTTGTTTACCTGCTCCTGTGACGGGATCTGAACCAAGGCTTGCGAGTGGGTGAGGAACGCGCCATCGCAACTGATCGCCAAAGGAACGAACATGCGGCGATCTTCCGCCACACGATAGGCGATCAAAGCAGTGTCCAACGCTTCCTGCGCGCTATCCACCCAGGTCAACATCCAGCCCAGATCGCGGACGGCGAGCGCATCGTTGTGCTCGACGCCGAAGGCGCCGGGATCATCGAGCGCCCGGTTGCCCACCATTGCGATCATGGGAATGCGCAGTGCCGGGGTTACGGTCAGCGCTTCCATGGCATACATCCAGCCCACGCCGCTCGAACCGCAGAACACGCGCGCTCCGCAAGCCGACGCGTGCTTCACGATTTCGAATTGTGAATGTTCGCCTTCCGCCACGATATATTCGCAGTCCATTTCGCCGTCTGCTACGAGTTGGCTGATGTACTGCATGACCGTGTCATAAGGCCGGATTGGGTAAGCCGTGACTACATCGACATTGGCCAACTTGCAGGCAATCGCAATGGCCTCGGCGCCTGTAATCAGAGCTTCCTTCTCGACAATTTTCTTCTTTTCTTCAACTGGTAATGTCAGTGTCGCCATTTCAATCTCCTTAGTATTCAGGTTGCTCCCCTTCGGGGCATTAGCCGTTCTTTGCGACTTCCAGGGCCTCGGGGACCTGTTCTTGATATTGGCCGCGATAACGGAAACCGTGCGACCGCTTCTCGATCGGCACAGCTTTCTCAATCGTGGTCTCGAGCCATTTCAGGTATGCGTCTTTGTCGGTCTCAAACGCTGCCCACTGGCTGTCGTTACCGTGGAACTCGGACTCGTTCACCATGGTGACGCAATCTTTCACCGGGCAAACTTCCTCGCAGATGCCGCAACCGCAGCAAGCTTCGAGGTTGACGTCGTACGTGCCCTCGGTCGTGACATCGAACGCGGCATCAGGACAGTTCAGCCAGCACAGCGTGCACTTGGTGCAGGTGGAGAAGTTCACCACCGGCCGTTGGGTGCGGGTCGAGTACTTTTTGAACAGCTCGTTGCGAGCCGGCCGGAAACCACCAACTTGACCGGTCACCGGATCGGCGAAAGCGCCGCCTTGCGGCTGACCTTTGATGGATACGCCACAGCGCATGTCTTCCCAGCGGGGCAGATCGAACTTGAACAGCTCTTCGGGATTGCCTACGCCCGCTTCCACATCAATGCTGGAAAAGCGGTCAAATGCATTGCGAGCGGAGGTTACCTTCAGTGAACTCTTGAGCTTCTCGTTGATGAATTTCTCCACCGACTCGAAGGTCATCACTTCCGGCAGTACCTTGGCAATGGCACCGAGAACGCGCACGTCTGTGTGATCATCTTTGAAAACCCACATGCCGGAGAAGCTGGTGATGCCTTTCAGGATTCCGAGCTTGTAAGGCTCTTCCCGTCGATGAATGTTTTTCAGCAGGGCGGGTGCGTCGTCCCGGGAAATCACTATGAGAGTGTGTCCCGGTTTCAGCGCATGATGCACCGGCTGCAACCCGTACCATGCCCACGACTCGGCGCCCTTGCAGAGCGTGTCATCGAGAACCACGGTAAGATCGACTTGCTTCGGTTCATACTGTGCCATTCCGGCTTCAAGCGTCTGTTCATCGTTGGCAACGATGGCGAAACTCTTGGCGGGAATGCCGTTCCGTTCCGGAGCATCTCCATAACGACCGAAGGAAATACCTAGTTTGCCCTGGTTGTGCGCGGCGAGAACGATGTCGCGCGTGATGTTTTTCGCGAGGGTCTTTTGAAAAACCCCCCGGTAAATTACTTCAACCGCGAATAGCTGGCCCATTTGGCAACCTCCATTCTTTTTACAGCTTTTGTAAAACGATCTTCTCTATCTCCTGCAGGTGCCCGCGCATTGCCACTTCCGCGGCTTTGGCGTCACCCTGTTTCAGGGCCGCAAGGATGCGGCGATGGCCGGCCAGCGATTTCTGCGGCCGTCCCTCCGCCTGCAACGAGCGTTCCCGTGTTTCACGCAACAGATCCATCAAAGTGTCCACGACTTTTAAGACCACACTGTTATCGGACGCCAACGCGATGGCGTAGTGGAACTCCGAGTCTTCGTCGATCACGAGTTCGCCCCGCTGTACTTTCGCTTCCTGGTGAACCAGGATTTGCTCCATCTCGAGCAGTTCAACAGGAGAAGCATTGAGGGCAGCGCGGCGCGCCAGCAGTGGCTCGATCATCTTTCGGACTTCGAGCAACTCCCTGACCGTTTTTTGCTGCCCCAGCAGCGTCGCAGCCAGAGGATTAACGGGGACAGTCGCGGGATCACGAACCACCGTACCGATGCCTTGTCGCGGTTCGAGCAGACCCATCAATTCCAGACTGCGAATGGCATCGCGCACCGAGCTGCGGCCGACCCCAAGCATCTGCACCAGTTCGCGTTCTGGCGGCAGCAGGTCGCCCGGTTTCATCTGTTCGAGAATGCGCCGTTCAAGCTGCCTGGCGACTTCCTGATAGACCTTGTTCCTGGGAATCGCTTCAAACTCAACTCTCGCCGCTGGATGTGTGCTCATGACGGCAGTGGTCTGATGACTGTTGACCAACCCATCTCAGACCTGCTCCGAAAAAGGCGCAATGATCCAGATCACCAATCGATGTGACGTCATGAACATGGCGCCGTGTTTCAGCACGCGGAGTCATCGCGAGTCCGGAAGGCCCGCTTGCGTCTGACCTTGCTCCGTAGCAATGGCACGTCACACTCTTATGTCTCACGCGTCACAGTAAGACCGCAGACGGCAGCCTAAACTGGCTTTTAGGAGGCCTTGTAATGTCGACCGCATGGACCGCTCGTTACGCACTGCGCACCAAGGGCATCACCAGTTCTGCGATTCGCGAGTTGTTGAAAATCACCCAGAAACCCGGAATGATCTCCTTTGCCGGCGGGCTCCCCGCGCCCGATGTGTTCCCTATCGAACGCTTTGAGGAAGCGTGCCACAAGGTGCTTACGCAGCAAGCGGCCTCGGCCTTGCAGTATGGAGCAACCGAGGGCTACGAGCCGCTGCGCGATCTGATTGCCAACAACATGGCGCGCTACGGGATCAAGGCGAAGGTGGAGAACGTTTTGATCACTTCGGGATCGCAACAGGCCCTTGACCTGATTGGCAAGCTATTTATCAATCGTGGAGATCGCGTGCTGGTGGAAGCGCCGACTTATCTCGGGGCGCTGCAGGCTTTTAACATTTATGGCGCGGAATATGTCTCTGTCCCGATCGATGAGGACGGTCTGCGCACCGACTTGTTGGAGAAGCCTCTGCGGTCGGGACCCAAGTTTATGTACGTGCTGCCAAACTTCCAGAACCCGGCGGGAGTCACATTGTCGGAGGGCCGGCGCCACGAGCTGGTGCTGCTGGCGGACAAGTATGGAATTCCGATTGTCGAAGATGACCCGTACGGCCAGTTGCGCTATGAAGGTGAGCACCTCCCGTCGCTAGTCGTGCTCGACCGCGAGAACCTGCGCCGCGACAATGGCTATTCCATTGGCAACGTCATTTACCTGAGCACCTTCTCGAAGACGCTGGCGCCCGGGCTTCGTCTGGGATGGATCGTCGCTCCGCCCGAGGTCATCAGCAAGCTGGCGCAACTGAAGCAGGGCGCGGACCTGCATACTTCGACCTTCACGCAGTTCGTGGCCTACGAAGTCGCGCGGGATGGATTCCTCGACAAGCACGTGAAGCTGATTCGCCGGGTCTATCGCGAGCGCCGCGACGTCATGCTGCACGCTCTGAAAGAGTTCTTCCCAGCGGAGGTTACCTGGACTCATCCTCAGGGCGGGCTATTCCTCTGGGTAACTCTGCCCGAAGGATTGGACATCAAAGCCATCTTCAAGTCAGCGATCGAGCAGAATGTGGCGTTCGTGCCGGGCGATTCCTTCTACGCCAACGATGGCCGCGAAAGCCGCCGTCACATGCGCTTGAATTTCTCCAATGCGACGCCGGAGAAGATACGGGAAGGGATACGACGTCTGGCTGCGGCGGTGAAAAGCCATCTGCCAGCTATGACGCTCGCGCTACCGTTAGAAGTATAGAAGCTACGTCGGGTGCCTGAGTGCATAAACGCTCCCGTCGCCCGCTAGTGCATAAATCTTCGCGTCCTTCACGTCCACAGGTGCGATACCGTTGCGCATGTCGTTGCGTGCTTTGAGTCGGCAGACCACAGCCCCAGTTTCAGGATGAAACAGATCAATTCCGTGCAGATGCGATAAATACACGAGTCGCGCGGGCGAGGCGTACCTGAAACACGGACACGATGCAACAAGCGTTGTCGTCCGCTGAACGCCCGACTTCGTTATTACTGTCATTTTGTAAGGTTCCATTTTGCCGGACGGCTCGGTGCTGGAAGCTGCTAATCGGGGCCAAAACGTAAGAACAATACTCCGCGGAGTGCTATCAGCCTCTTGGACCTTTTCGTCTCTCCATGAAAAACGTCGCTGCACACTCCCTGTCTTTGAGTTGAGTAAGTACAGTGAATTGGACACCGCCAGAACGGAGTTCCGGTGGACGAGGGGACCAAAGGTCGACGAGCCATCCAGTTCTTGCTTCCATGCGAGTTTCCCCGACAGAGCCTGGTAGGCAATGACGGTCTTTGCGTTGGTTGAGACGATGACCAAACCATGCAGAAGGAGTGGCGTGGAATTGACGTCGTCGTTACGCGCCTTGTTCGTGCGCCGTCGCCAAATGGTTTTGCCACTCTCCGTGTCAAGACAGTGGAGATAACCTCTTCGGTCCCCAATGTAGACTCGATTCTCGTGTGCCGATGGGGATGAATAAATCGACTCTCCGTCGGTACCGTAGGGACAGAAGGACCAAAGGGCTTCCCCGGAATCTGGGTGCAGCGCAAAAAGCGCGTTGGCGGTCGTCGCGAACAGTTTTCCCTCGTGAATGTAGACAGAAGAGTGTGCGTATTTGGGCAGTTCACGTCGCCAAATCAGCTTCCCACGGTCACGTTCCAAAGCGCAGATTGCGCCTGGAGCAAACACTGAAGCGTAGAGCCTGTCTTGGGTTGCAAGGGGATTGGGACGGGTGTTGGAAGGCGGCAGCACTGCAAACTTCACGTCTGGCAGTCTTGTTCTCCAAACGGTGAGGTCTCGAAAACTGAAAGTTCGCGGCTGAGTCTTTCGCGTAGAGGCCATCGCGTAGATAAGCAGAGCACGAATTAGCCGAAATGCGCAATAGAAGGGTCGTGCATCTCTGTGATGAGTTCTGTCCTTCCCAGCGTAAATTATGAAGGGGGCAGTCGCTTCGACCACCCCCTCTCAGTTCTCTCCAAAATCATCTACTCCAGCACGAAAATATTCTTCCCGGCGCACATCTCCTTCAGGACCTTCGGCCATACCGTGACGCTGACTTCTCCGAGATGAGCTTTGCGGAGCAATAGCATCAAAGTACGCGACTGCCCGATTCCACCGCCGATCGACAGCGGAATCTCGTTGTTCAGGATCGCCTGGTGATACGGCAGTTTCAGGAAGTCCAGTTGCCTGGACATTGTGAGCTGCTTCTTCAGGGTCTCGGCCGTGACCCGGACGCCCATCGATGTCAGTTCATGACGTCGCTGGGTAACCGGGTTCCATACCAGGATGTCGCCATTCAGTCCATGCGTGTCTTGGCCGGTCTGATCGTGGGTATCGGTGACCCAGTCGTCGTAATCGGCGGCGCGCATCTCGTGAGGATAGCCATCCTTCAACGGCCAGCCAATCCCGATAATGAAGATCGCGGGATACTTCTGCAGCACCGCGGTCTCGCGCTGCTTGCGTGGCAGGTCGGGATACATGTCGAGAAGTTCCTCGGCGTGCAAGAACTTCAACTCCTCCGGCAGATCCGGATAGCGAGAGTCTTTCAACTGCGGGAACAGGGATTGAGCAAACTTTTCCGCTCCGACGATTACCTTCCAGATCTTGCTGACAATCGCCTTGAGGAAGTCCAGGTTGCGCTGCTCACTTCTGATGACGCGCTCCCAGTCCCACTGATCGACGTAAGCAGAATGATCGTGATCCAGAAAATAGTCCTTGCGGACGGCGCGCATGTCGGTGCAGACGCCCTCGTCAACCCCGCAATCGAATTGCTTGAGAGCGACTCTCTTCCATTTGGTTGCGGCTTGCACCACTTGCGCGTCGATGGGATGCAGGTTGCGATCATTCGAGATATGGAACTGAATCGGGGTGCGCGATCCATCGCGATCCAGCATATCGTTGACCCCGCTCTCCACATCTACGATGAGCGGCACTTCGACCATCATCAGGTTGAGTTGTTTGCACAGGTTATCTTCAATGTAGCGTTTTACCTGGAAGATGGCCTGCTGGGTCTCTTTCGGGGTCAGCAAAGATCGATAGCCCCGCGGCAGAATTTTCTCCAATTCTTGGTAATCTCCGATTCCTGGCCCAGCCAGGTCGGCTTTCTTATCGTTATCCAGTACAAGCTTATCCAGCACAAGCGTGCTCATGAACTTTCTCCTTTTCGGACGGGTCTTCTGTTGGCGCAACCTCGTTACCGGGTCGATCGAGGTTTGGATTCAGTAAAGGGGCAACGCCGGACGTTACAGGGTGTGAGGCGTTACCTCTGGCCGGACGTGGGTCGGGCGTGGAATGCTCCATCATTACCGCGACTGACAACATGATCCCTAGGAGGCCAAACAGGATCAACGCGAGCAGAGCCATTATTAGTATCGGCATACATCACCTCGCTGCCGAGATTGTCTCTCCTGTTTGCGTCAGGCGCGGTGACCGCAGTCACCTTCCGATGTGACCCAGGGATGCCCGCTGGTTACTTTGGGGTTCGCAGCATATCCACAGGAGTCACGGGGCAGGGTGATATAGATCACTGCGCCTGTACCCGCAAACGTTGAAACTCTCAACTAGGCAGCAACGGAGCTGCTGAGTTCTCTTACATTCAGTTCTTAGAGGATTGCATCAGTGGTGACTTTCGCAACACACGCACGGGAGCGAGAACAATCGCTGATTCCATTGGCTTGCAAAACTTCACAAGGAGAGGAAACGAAGATCATGAAGACCACAAAGCTGGTGATGCTGGTGATGACCATTGCGGTAGCCCTTTTCATCCTGATTCCTAATCTATCCTGGGCCGCCGATGACGGAGCGACGATCTACAAAGCGAAATGTGCCATGTGCCACGGAGCGGATGCGGCGGGCAAGCCCGCAGCCAAGATTCCAAGCCTGGTTTCAGACGACCTCAAGAAGGCGTCGGATGACGAGCTGGCGAAGGACATTACTGAGAAGGCAAAGCATCCCGCCACGGTGAAGAGCCTGGCGCCCGATCAGGTAAAGATGGTCGTTTCGTACATTCGTAGCTTACAGAAGTGACGATTGGCTGTTCCTCTTGGCCTGCAGCCGCTGCTGCGCGACCAATTGTCGGGCAGCGGTTGAAAGAAGGCGTGAGGGTGAGTTTATGAAGATGTCCGGCTCAATTCGGCGGACGGAACGGAAGCTCGGCCGATCTTTAGTCCTCCGATCCGTAGCTGGCCGGGAGTCTCCTCCCCTGCTCGCTTTCCAAGATGGAACAGCCCTCCCGGGTCCGGATGCTCACCACTCCGGACCCGGTTTTCTTTTTACGGTCGGGTCGCCGAAGCTGTTCTGCACGGTTCCCAAGCCTGTTCCGCCACAGTGCGCGTTCATCTCGTACCTCATTCCACTGGAACGGAAGTCCCGCTTGGGGGCAACAAGGAGCAAATCCCATGAGTAAGGCCTTGCTGTACGACGCGACAATCTGCATCGGGTGCAAGCAGTGTGAGCAAGCGTGTGCTATCGAAAACAAGTTGCCCTACAACGAGGGCATGGCCGCGGAGGAGAAGCAATCCGATCACAAATACACCGCTGTCCTCACCAAGGGCGATAAATACATGCGACGCCTGTGCATGAATTGTCAGGATCCGGCGTGCGCTTCTGCCTGCCCCGTAGCAGCATTGCGCAAGACGCCAGCCGGACCCGTGATTTACGACGAGGGCCGCTGCATGGGCTGCCGATACTGCATGCTGGCCTGCCCCTTTGGCGTTCCCAAGTACGAATGGGGCAAGATGCTTCCCAAGGTGCGGAAGTGCACCATGTGTCCGGAGCGGGTGGCAGCGGGAAGGCCAACAGCCTGTGCGGAAATCTGTCCGACGGGAGCCACGAAGTTTGGCGAACGCGACGATCTCATCGCCGAGGCCCAGAAGCGCATTCGCGACAATCCCAGCCAATACCTAAATCGTATTTATGGCCTGAACGAAGTTGGCGGAACCTCGGTACTTCTGCTCTCGAGCGTTCCAGTTGAACAATTCGGCTACCCGGGCAACATGCTCACCGAACCTATGCCTTTGCTGACTTCTCGAGTACTTTCCAAGGTTCCCGATGTGGTCACACTTGGAGGGGTTTTGCTGGGAGGCATTTGGTGGATCACAAACCGCCGCGTTGAGGTGGCTGCCGCCGAGGAGAGCGAAAAGCAACCTTCCTCAGACAAGAAACGGAGCGAGGACAAAAATGGATAGGCCTAGATTCGGATTCTGGAAAGTCATCCTCTGGGTAGTTCTGCTGGCCGGTGGCTACGCACTCGTCCTTCGGTTCACAAGAGGATTAGGCGCCTCGACCAATCTTAGCGACGAGTTCCCCTGGGGACTCTGGGTCGGCTTCAAGTTGTTCTCAGTGGCGCTGGCCGGTGGGGGGTTCACGCTGGCTGCGGTGGTCCATATCTTCAACCTTAAGCGCTACCGCCCAGTCCTGCGTCCCATGATACTCACGGCGTTCCTGGGATACTCCATGTTTATCTGCTCACTCATCATTGACCTGGGCAGGCCTTATCGGGTGTGGCATCCGGTGGTGATGTGGAACGACCACTCGGTCATGTTCGAAATCGCGTGGTGCGTCATGCTTTACACCACTGTGTTGCTCTTGGAGTTCGCACCCGCGGTGTTGGAGCGTTTGGGATGGCAGCGAGCGCTAGGCTGGCTGCGAGCCGTGATGGTCCCGGTAGTGATTATGGGTGTGATCCTTTCGACGCTGCACCAGTCATCCCTCGGTAGCCTTTATCTCATTGTTCCGGGCAAGCTGTATCCGCTGTGGTACTCCCCGCTGGAGCCGGTGTTCTTCTTTATCTCCGCTCTCTGCGCCGGTCTGGCTATGACCATTTTCGAGTCCTGGCACAGCCGAAAAGCGTTTGGAAAGCAGCTGGAGCAGTCTCTGCTCGTCGGCCTGGGCCGGGTCTTGGCGGTTGCGTTGTCGTTTTACCTGACCGTGCGATTGATTGACGTGGTGCACCGTGGCGTTTTTCATCTACTGCTGCTCCCCCGAACCGAAACTTACTTGTTTCTGCTGGAGATTGCACTCCTCTTCATACCGATGCTGCTCTTATTTCGGAAGCGTATCCACCACAACCCTACGGCCCTCTATTTCTGCTCAGTCCTGACCCTGCTTGGATTCGTTACCAATCGCATGAACGTTGCGATTACAGGGATGGAAGCGAGTTCCGGCACTTATTACTTTCCGAAGTGGACAGAACTCGCCATTACCATGAGCCTGGTGGCCTCAGCATTCGCGATCTTCTGGCTGGCGGTAAAGTATCTGCCGGTCTTTCCACCCGCTCAGGAAGCCTATGCATCGCAGCCCGCACGGGTCGTGGCTCCGTCAGTTGTACGTCCGCCAGCCGTGTCTGAATTGACCCATGCCAGCTCATGACTCAAATGCGTTGATGCCGGAACGCCGTCCACACTGGGCGCGCAGTCTGAGTGTGAAACTCGTTTTTCTGCTGGCAGTTTCCATGACGCTGGTTTTCGGTCTGTTAGGCTTTCTCATTGTTCGGCTCCACCGCCAGCACCTGGAAGCAGCCACGCTGGCCAGCGCCGAACGGGTCAGCGACGTAATCAAGCGCAGCACCACGTACTACATGCTGCGCAACGATCGCGAGGGACTCTACCACGCGATCCAAACCATAGCGGACGAGCCCGGCATGATCAAGGTACGAATCTTTGATCAGGAGGGGCGGATCAGCTACTCGACCGATCCTGCCGAAGTCAGCCACGTTCTCGACAAGACGGCCGAGGCCTGCTATGGCTGCCACACTCAATCGCAGCCGCTGGCGCGCCTGAATCGCCCCGACCGCTTTCGCATTTATCGCAATGGCGGCGGGCACCGGGTGCTTGGAATTATCACCCCTATCGAAAATCAACCTGGCTGCTCGAATGCTGAATGCCATGCGCATCCCGCCAGCCAGCAGGTTTTGGGCGTGCTGGACACGAACCTCTCACTCGCGAAAACCGATGTCCAACTCGCGGACAGCAGTGCTCGCATGCTCTTTTACACCGCCGGAGCAATGCTGGTTGTGGCGGTGTTGAGCTGGTTGTTCGTGTGGCGCGTGGTCGGCGAACCCATCAAGGCGCTCAAGAATGGTACGGAACATCTTACTGAAGGAGAGCTCGGTTATCAGATTGCCGTGCGCTCCCATGACGAAGTTGGCGACCTGGCTCATTCCTTCAACGAAATGAGCCTGCAATTGCACGCGGCAAACGAAGAAATCGTCGACTGGGCAAAGACGCTGGAAGAACGCGTCGAACAAAAGACGAGAGAACTCAATCGCGCCCACGATCACATGCTGCATGTGGAAAAGATGGCTTCCATTGGAAAAATGGCAGCCGTGGTGGCGCACGAAGTAAACAACCCGCTCTCTGGAATTCTGACTTACGCCAAGCTGCTGCGGAAGTGGGTGGACTCTGGCCAGGCTGAACATGAAAAACGCGACGAAGCAATGGAATGTCTCGAGCTCATCGCCGCAGAAAGCCGGCGCTGCGGTGATCTGGTCAAGAACCTGCTGACTCTTTCGCGCACCGCGCCCATGAACGTGCAGTCTACCGACCTGCGAGCGGTAATTGATCGCTGCAGGCTGCTGGTGCGCCATCAACTGGAGCAGGCCGGAATCGAACTGCAACTGAGGCTTGCGGAAGATCTGCCGCCTGTGCCCTGCGACCCCGCACAGATGGAACAAGTCTTCCTGGCACTGATCATGAATGCAATCGATGCCATGCCCCGGGGTGGCAATCTCTGGATCGAAACTCGGCTGAGTAGCGATGAAACTGAAATCAAAATCCAGGTGCGCGACGACGGAGCGGGCATCGCGCCCGACATCCTGCCCCAGATCTTCGAACCATTTCTGACCACCAAAGAAAGCGGGCGCGGGGTTGGGCTGGGCTTAGCCATCAGCCGCGGCATCGTGGAGCGGCATAACGGACGCATCGAAGTCTCATCAGAGTTGGGGCGCGGCACCACGTTCACCGTGACTCTGCCGGCTCAAGCGAATGACGCTAAGCTGGCGGGCATCGGCGATCGGGATATCGTGATGAAGTGAGGTGATTGACGTGAGCACACAAGGAAAACTGCTGATCGTGGACGACGAATTGAGCGTCCGTGATTCGCTGGGCAAATGGTTCCGCGAAGAGGGCTACGAGGTCATTACCGTAGAAAACGCAAGCGACGCGCTGACCCGGTTGGCGGAACAGCGCTGGGACGCGGCTCTGGTCGATATCAAGATGCACGGCACCGATGGGATCGAACTGCAGCGCCGCATGCACGAAGTCGATCCGGAACTGATCGTGATCATCATGACCGGCTATGCCTCGGTCGAAACCGCTGTGACGGCGCTGAAGAACGGCGCCTATGACTATGTGACCAAACCGCTCGACCCGGACGAAATTGCCCACCTGGTGAAAAATGCGTTGACACATAAACGGACAGCCCAGGAGAATGTGCTCTTGCGCGAGACGGTCGCCGAGGTCGCCCGTCCGGGCGAACTGATCGGCCAAAGCGCCGCCATGCGCAAAGTCTTTGATGCCATTGAGACCGTGGGTCCGACGGACGCTACAGTTCTTGTCACCGGCGAGAGTGGTACTGGAAAAGAACTGGTGGCACGTGCGATCCATCAGGCCAGCCCACGAAGGTTTCATCCCCTGGTCGTTATTCATTGCGGCGCTCTGACTGAAACGCTGCTCGAGAGTGAATTGTTCGGTCATGAGAAAGGCGCGTTTACCGGCGCGCAGTACCGCAAGAAAGGCAAATTTGAAATTGCCGAAGGCGGAACCGTTTTCCTGGACGAAATCGGCGACATCACTTTAAAGACCCAGACCGACCTGCTGCGCGTGCTGCAGGAGCGCGAAATCACTCGCGTCGGCGGCAACCAAATCATCAAGGTGGACTTCCGCTGCATCGCCGCCACTAACAAGGACCTGGGAAAATTGATCGACGAAGGCAAGTTTCGTCCCGATCTTTTTTACCGGCTCAACGTCTTCCGCATCGAACTGCCGCCGCTGCGCGATCGCCGCGAGGACATCCCTCCACTGGTGGATCACTTCGTCCGCAAGTTCTCATTGGCGATGAACAAGCGGATGACTCGCGTCTCGCCTGAGGCTATGAATCAACTGCAGCAGCAGCCCTGGCTGGGTAACGTCCGTGAACTGGAGAACGCGGTGGAGCGCGCCATGGTTGTGGGACGGGAGCCGGAGCTGCATGAACAGGACTTCGTCTTCAAGCCGCAAGATGTTTCCAACGGATCCAGCAAGACCCTTGAAGACATGGAGCGCGCCCACATCCTGCGCGTGGTCGAGGAATGCGGAGGCAATCAGAGCCATGCCGCGGTGATCCTCGATATCGACCGGGTCACTCTCTACCACAAACTCAAGAAATACGGGTGGACTCGCACTCCGGTTGAGACACATTGAAGCTGGGCCCGATGAAGCTGCTGCAAATCTTGCCGATCGGGAATCTAGAGGATGGGCTGCTGAAGGACTTGCGTCCCGCCATCGAAGAAACTTTTCGTGTTCCCTGTAAAGTGCTGCCTGTGCGGCTGGATCCTGAGTTCGCGTTCCATGGCGAGCGGCAGCAGTACCATTCTTCGGAAATCCTGCAGCACATGCAAAGTTTTCTGACCGCGGAGTCCTGGCGAATGCTGGGGATCGCGGCTGTCGATCTCTATATCCCGATTCTCACTTTCGTGTTCGGCGAAGCGCAAATGGGTGGCCCCTGCGCCGTGATCTCCGCTCACCGGCTGCGGCAAGAGTTCTATGGGCTTTCGCCCGATCGTGAACTGTTTCGCCAGCGCGTTATAAAGGAAGCGGTGCATGAGCTGGGACACACTCTGAACCTGACTCATTGCGAGGACTACCGATGCGTGATGGCGTCCTCGCACGCCGTGGAGTGGATCGATCTCAAGGAAAGTGCGCTGTGCGCTGACTGCCGGGCCGCGGCCGAAGCGATGACGCAGCTCCTGTCGGTGCAAAACTATTGAAGTTCTAGGGAGTCCGGAACCTGCCACACTTCTGCTTGCGGTAGTCTCAAAAACTCCGGCCGCCCGGGGCCTGGCTGTTTCGCCTGGATCCGGGCGGCCGGTGTTTCGGCGGTCCTCGGCGAGGCTCCTCCACCTCGCGAGCCGCGAAGTCGGCTTATGACAGGAAGAACTCTTTCGCTAGCGGCAGCCAATCCTGGTCTGGGATCTGGGCTGAGAGGTTGTCCATGGCCACTCCTCCGTCCTGCGCCAGCGCGCCCAGCGCCACCGGCATGCGGCGTTGCAGACGGCTTGCGGACTCTTCCGTCCACCAGCGGGCGAGTGCGCCACCCAACAAGTTGCGGAAGCTAGTTTTGGCGTCGGGAGCCTGCACGCTCAGCAGCCAGCCTTCGCCGTAGGGATCGCGGAGTGCGAGCTTTGGGTCTTGCATGACCGCCTGGTTGATATCGGAAACGGTACCTTCGATTGGCGAAACCATGTCGACCGCGCAGCCATCGCGATGAATTGTGCACATCTTCTGGCCTTGGCGAATCCACTGGCCGCGTTGCGGCAGCGTGATGCTCTCCAGTTTGCCGGTCAGCTTGGAGGCGAAATCATCCATGCCGACCCGCACCAGGCTGGGGCTTTCGCTCAACGCCCAGGTGTGACCGGGGTGGAAACGCAGGTTTTCGGGCACTTCGAAGCCGCCGACCAGGGCTGGCTTCAGTCGGGGCGCTGCGTCCGGCGTTGCCGCGGCGACCTGCAATGCTGGCTGCTGCACGATGGCGCGGCGGGTTCGGTAGTGGTCGATCAGTAAGAAGGTTGCGAATGTGAAGAGGACCAGTAGGACTGTCATAAGTCACCTCGTCGTTGCTTGGGTGGGGGGCCGTCTTGCGAGCCACTCACACTCTTCTAAAGGCAATCGGCCTGCCAGAACGGGGCAAGTTGCGAGTGAGCGCGTTGTGGCGGCGATCCTCTGGCAACTAAACGGGATAGAAGGAAGGCTATTTCGTTGCGCGGCAACAGAGACGAAATTGTCAACAATGCATTGTTGGAAATCGCAACAGATTAGCGCTCATGTTTGCAGCGTTTCGACGCGAGGGGGAGAGTAAACGCTTGCAATCAGTGGCTTGCGGCTTGAGCACGCCGTGATGAATCTCGCAACAGCAAAAGCTGAAGAATGCAACGTTCAATCCTGAAAACCTAATGGACCGTTATGGCGCGGTGGATAACGGAAGTATGACAATATTCGACCCTGGTGGAGGTCAGTCAGTTCTCGTCGACGCCGTGGATGCTGCTGGGCGCAGCATCCACCGCTCAGAATGACTGAGTTTTTATTGATTTACCAACCGGCATCTCAAAAATCAGTCCGCCTGCGCAACTGATTTCGTGATCTCCGGTATCACCGTGGCTGGCTCGCTTTCACGCGCGTCCACCACAGCGATGGCGACGACGTTCACGATATCCTCGACTTCGGCACCCCGGGGCAATAAATGCACAGGCTTCGTCATGCCCATAAGGATGGGACCAAGCGTCTCGGCGCCTCCGATCGTTGCCAGCAGTTTGCAGGCAATGTTGGCAGAGGCGAGGTCGGGGAATATTAGAACGTTGGCACCGCCCTTCAGCGAGCTGAACGGATAATTCTGCTCCAGAATTTCCGGGGAGACGGCGGCATCGGCCATGATCTCTCCATCCACGATCAAGGTGGGGTCGGCCTTGTGCAGCAGCTCCACCGCTTTGCGGACCTTGTCGCTTAACGGGTGCCTGGTGCTGCCAAAACTGGAGAACGAAAGCATGGCAACCCGCGGCACTACGTCAAAGCGCCGAGCTTCCTGAGCCGCGCACAAGGCGATTTCCACCAGGTCTTCCGCTGAAGGATCTATGTTGACGCTGGTGTCGGCCAGGAAGAGCAGATCTCCGTTACGCGTAATCATGGGATAGCATCCGGCAACCTTGTGCAGGCCTTCGCGCATGCGAACGATCTGCAGCGCCGGCCGAATGGTGTCAGGAAAGCGCTGGCTGACGCCGGACACAAGAGCATCCGCATCTCCCATGTGAACCATCATCGAGGCGAAAATGTTGCGGTCGTTAATGTGCGTACGTGCCTCGTCGAGAGTGACGCCTCGACGCTGGCGCAGGCGGAATAGTTCCTGAATGTAGCCCTCGCGAAGGGGCGATATCGCTGGATCAACGATTTGTGCGTCTTTCAAATCCAAGCCCAGCTCCGCCGTTTTGGCTTGAATGATTGCGGCGTTGCCGAGCAGGATGGGCGTGGCTATCTTCTCGTCCAGTATCGAGTGACAGGCGCGCAGGATTTTCTCGTTGTCCCCTTCAGGAAACACGACCTGCTTGGGTTTGGCCTGAGCCTTGTGAATCATCATGCGCGAGATCTCATGGGCTTTGCCCTGACGGCGCTCGAGCTGTTCGCGGTATTCCTCAATATTGACCGGTTCCAGGGCCACTCCGGTTTCCATGGCGGCCTGGGCTACGGCAGAGGACTCCCACACCAGAACGCGCGGGTCAAACGGCTTCGGGATCAGATAGTCGGCACCGAACTCCAGCCGGGAAACTCCGTAGGCGCGACATACTGAGTCCGGGACATCTTCCTTGGCCAGGTTTGCCAAGGCGCGGGTGGCGGCCAGCTTCATCTCTTCATTAATCACCGTGGCATGCACGTCGAGGGCGCCGCGGAAGATGAAAGGGAAGCCAAGCACATTGTTCACCATGTTGGGATAGTCGGAGCGCCCGGTACACATAATGACGTCGGCGCGGCAGGCTCGGGCGTCTTCGTAAGTGATCTCCGGATCAGGGTTCGCCATGGCGATGACAATGGGACGCGACGCCATCGAGCGCACCATATCCTGCGAGACCACGCCACCGACAGAGAGTCCGAGGAACATGTCGGTGCCCACCATGGCCTCGGCGAGGGTACGGAGCTTGGTATCTTGCGCGAAGCGCTGCTTGTAAGGATTCATGCCGGCCGTGCGGCCTTTGTAAACTACACCCTTGGTATCGCACAGCGTGATGTTCTCCCGCTTCATGCCCAGGCGAATATAGTGCTCGGCAGTGGCTACGGCCGAGGCACCGGCGCCGTTGATGACGAGACGGATTTTACTGATGTCTTTGCCTACCACTTCCAGGGCGTTCAGTAATGCAGCTCCAGAAATAATCGCAGTGCCATGTTGATCGTCATGGAAGACCGGAATCTTCATGGTCTTCTTCAAAGTCTCTTCGATGTAGAAGCATTCCGGGGCCTTGATGTCTTCCAGGTTGATGCCGCCGAAGGTGGGTTCGAGCAACTGACAGACCTTGATGACTTCGTCAGGATCATGGCTGTTGATCTCAATGTCGAAGACATTCACACCGGCAAAGCGTTTGAACAGGACGGCCTTCCCCTCCATGACCGGTTTGCCAGCGAGCGCGCCGATGTCGCCCAACCCCAGGACTGCGGTCCCGTTGGTTACGACTGCGACCAAATTGCCGCGTCCCGTGTACTTGAAGGCGTCGTGCGGGTTGTTATGGATTTCCATGCACGGTATGGCCACTCCGGGGGTATAGGCCAGGCTTAGATCGTGTTGGGTGCGGCAAGGCTTGGTGGGAGTAACTTCAATCTTTCCCGGGCGTGTGCCAAAGTGATAGTCGAGCGCTTGTTGCTTGGTAACCGGCATAAGTTCTCCTCGGTTTCTGGCGGCCTGGATTTTCGCGGCCTCGGACGCTCGAGCAAACGTGCACGTCTTGTGCCATGCTCTCAACTAGAACTATGCCTCGTTTGTCTCGAGTCGCGCTGTGATGCAGATCACCGACGGCTGTGAGTATCGCCAGGCGGTCCAAGTTCAGCTGTGGACATCGATTAGGTTGCCGTTACCCAGCGAGACGTCGAGGGCCATGTGAGTTCCGCCACCAGTTCCTTGAGTGCGCTCTTGGAGGCTGTTTTGTAAAAAGCCGCCGGCAGCGGACACCGGACGAATTTCACGGCCGCCCATCAAGGCCACCAGGGGCACGAAAGCAGCGTTCTCCGCGCTGGCTGCGAACCATAGACATTCATGGTGGTGCGGATATCCGAGTGACGCATTAGCTTCTGTTGCACACCGACAGGAACTCGCCCTTCCTCGGTTGGCACAATTCACCCCGGCGCGACAGTTTCACGGAGCTTTCTACCGTGCCTTGGCAGGTACCGAATGCTGCTCAGCCGCCGCGTTCGAGGCCGCCTTCTGTTCAACTTTGGTGGGGCAGCGGTGAAACACGACGTGTTGAAATAGTTGTCCAGTTTCGATTCGACCGATCCTCCCGTTACTAATTGCGCCTTCGTAGTTGCCGGTCAGCTGTGCCCGATCTCTGCTAATTCCGAAAACATTCGTCGAATTCGTATCGGCTATGGTGAGGGCGCTGCCTGACTGAATGGTTACGACTCCGGCCAAAGCCCAGCCGCCCAGGGTTGCTCGCGGTACGCCGCGGGGTGGGCTCGGCAGTGTCCAGGTTCTGCATGCGCGCTGCGGCGCATCCATCCAAAGAAGACGGCTGAATCCTCAAAGACGAGGGACATTCAAGTTCCAACCACCAGGAAAGTCTTGAGTGTTTTTCTTCTTCGCGAGCGCTGATCCTAGGAGAAGGACTTAGTTTCGGGTACTGGCATAAATAGCAGTTTCTCACAGAGGCACGGGGAAACGGCTAAGAGGGGACGTAGCCTAGCACTTTTACCATTAATACTACGAGTTTAATCAGTTAACCCGGCCCGCGTTCCGCACTAACGTCATACTGTGGGCGTTGAAGGGAAATTCTGTTCAGAACTTAGGATTCCAGCCAGTGAATCTCACCGCACAATTTTATGGCAACGCCGTCCATCCCCCGGGACCTTCGCCCTGGGGCATGCGGTTACAGATTGCGTTCCTGTTTCCCAAGTTAACCAAGCAGGAAAAGATGATGATGGAGCAAAAACTGAAACAGTTGGAACAGGAGCTACCGCAGAAGTGAATGCCCATGGATCGGACCGAGGTCCGAAAAGTGATTCGTGTTGTCGGGGCTAACCCAGCGGTCAACGAGCAGTTACTCAAAGGAGGAACAAATGGCACAAATCGATAGCAAAGAAAATTCGGTTGTCGCGGTCTACCCGCAGCATTCCGACGCCGAAAACGCAATCAACCTGCTCAAGAAGGCTGATTTCAACATTAAGAAGCTCGCAATTGTCGGCAAGGGATACCATACGGAGGAACAAGTCGTCGGTTACTACACCACCGGCGACCGGATGAAACATTGGGGAAAGCAGGGCGCATTCTGGGGCGGACTCTGGGGCATGCTCGTAGGATCCGCCTTCTTCATGATTCCCGGGGTCGGTCCGGTTATGGTCGCCGGTTCCGCGGTGGCGTGGATTGTAGGTGCTCTCGAAAGTGCTGTTGTCGTCGGTGGTTTATCTGCACTGGGGGCGGGGCTTTACAGCATTGGAATCCCGAAGTACAGTGCTCTCAAGTACGAGAGCTCGATCAAGGCCGGCAAGTTCTTGCTCATCGCGCATGGAACGGCCGAAGAAGCGGAGGCGGCACGCCGCATTCTTGCCAGCACGGGCGCAGAGGAGCTAAACGTTCATCAGCCGGATCAGCCTGCGGTAGCTGCGTAGGCGGGCTTGGAACTCTCGGGCTTCAGCCAGTGCGGGCCCTCCCCAGTTCGTTTTGCTGAAGCCTCGGGGTCCAAGCACTTTGCCGCGCCCTGACCAAGGTTGCAACGTTGATACGAATCCTACGTGCGAGCACACGTTGAAGTTGGAAAACTACCGTTAATGAGTGATATCAACTTGGAGCTGTCAAATGATCCCTCAAGATGCCAGGAAGATTCTATCGGTCGCTCTCAGTTTCATTCTCGTCACCGCTTCATCACAGAGCCTCTACGGATACCAGACTGCGCCTTCGCCTCCCGCTACTGACAGCGGAAGTCCAACAGACGCTGCTCCGCAGAGCGCCGCCGAGTTGCAGGCGTTAGTGGCGCCGATCGCTCTGTATCCGGATGCGTTGGTGGCCCAGATTCTTACAGCATCGACGTTCCCGGACCAGGTCGCGATTGCTAATTACTGGATGCAGCAAAACAAGAGTCTGACTGGGAGCGCCCTGATGCAGGCTGTGAACAAACAATCGTGGGATGCAAGCGTGAAGGCGCTCACGGAATTTCCCTCGGTGCTTACCAACCTGGCAAACAATCTCACGTGGACGTCCTCCCTGGGAGAGGCGTATCACGACCAGCAGGCTGAAGTAATGACCGCGATCCAGACGTTGCGCGCGCAAGCCAAAGCGGCCGGCAATCTCAAGTCCAGCTCCCAGATCACAGTGGAGCAGCAGTCGCCGCAGACGATCGTCATTCAACCTGCTAACCCGCAAATCGTTTATGTCCCGGAGTACAACCCGACGGTGGTTTACGGCACCCCCTATACGACTCCTGGGTACAGCGCGGGAGACGTGGCCGCTGCCGGCATCATTGGGTTCGGCGCCGGTATCGCTGTCGGAGCCTTGATGAGCGGCGGCTGTTGCGGTTGGGGATATAGCAGTTGGAACTGCGGCTGGCACGGCACGGCCGTGGTGTATCACGGCGGGGCGTACTACGGGAATTCCGCCTGGCACGGCGGTTATTACAACGGTGGCTACCACGGTGGCTACGGCTACAACAATGCCTATAACCACAGCGGAAACAACTACAACAACTACCACGGCGGCGGCAATACCTACAACCGAAACGTAAACAATACGGCTAACATCAACCGGCAAAGCGCTCAAAACTTCCAGTCTAGCCACCCTTCGGCCTCGAACTCCTGGGCACAACATAGCAATTCGAGCAGTGGAAGATCGAACGCGTTTAGCGGCATGAGTGGGCACTCCGGCGGCTTTGGCGGAGGCGGCGGGTGGTCCTCGAGAGCAGAGAGCAGCCGCGGTTGGGGAAGCATGAGATCCAGCGGATTCAGCGGTGGCCGCTTCGGTGGCGGCGGGTTTGGCGGTGGAGGTTTCCGCGGTGGTGGTGGTGGTGGGTTCCGGCGCTAGAAGAGTCTAGAGATTACTCGGCACAGAACCGTGAAATGCAGATTGGGAGGATCGGTATGTCAGGAATGATTGGGAAGCACAAAATTTTCGTCTCACGTCTCCGGATTTTGGCGATGCTGCTAGCGTCTGTGAGTTCCCTAATCTCCTGTAGCAAGCAGGAGAACGCCACAACGGAAAAGCCCGCAGCTCAGAAGACTTTCGCGACTCCGGCAGACGCTGGCGCTGCTTTCTTCGAAGCTGCGAAATCTGGCGACCAGGGGGCTTTGCTTGCGATCTTCGGTCCAGACGCCAAGGACGTCCTGTTCTCGGGAGACCCGGTAAAGGATAAGGATGCGCTGCAGGACTTCGTTGCGGCATACAGCCAGATGAATCGCTGGCGTCCGATCAAGGCGAGTGGCGAAATTCTCTACACTGGCGCAGACAATTATCCTTTTCCAATTCCTCTGGGGCAGAATCAATCAGGCCAGTGGTACTTCGACACCGCAGCAGGTAAGGACGAGATTCTTGCGCGTCGCATCGGCAAGGGCGAGTTGACTGCGATCGCGGCAAGCGGTGCTATCGCCGACGCGCAGCAGCGATACTTCAACCAGACTCACGATGGCGACAAAGTAAAGCAATACGCTCAGAAGTTCGTCAGCGACGAAGGCAAGCAAAACGGGCTGTACTGGAATGCTCCAGAGGGTCAGAGCCCGAGTCCCCTCGGCCAGCTTGGTGACTTCGCGAAAGCTGCAGGTTACACCAACGCAGGAGACAAACCGCAGCCGTTCAACGGCTACTATTTCCAGATACTGACCAAACAAGGAGACAAGGCACAAGGCGGTGCGAAGGATTACATCGTGGATGGAAAGATGACAGGCGGCTTTGCCATTCTCGCTTATCCCGCTGAATACAGAAATTCGGGAATCATGACCTTCATCGTCGACAAAGGCGGCACCGTCCACCAAAAAGACTTGGGCGAAAAGACCACCGATGTCGCCATGGCAATGACGGAATACAATCCCGGCGACGGCTGGGACGCCGTAGTTGGCACGGAAGAAACCGAACACGAAGGTAATGCCGGGAGATCAAAGCAGTAGTCGTTTACAGGATCGGATACGCGAGTGGCGTGCTTGACCCGGAGGAGACAGTGATGGTGAATCAGAAACGAATTCTTTGGCTAGCTGCGCTTTGGATGGTGGCCGCGGGGAGTCAACTGCTCGGACAGCAAGCTCAACCAGCGCAGTCCGCCAAACCGCCCAACATTCTTGTCATCTTCGGTGACGACATCGGCTACTCCAACATCAGCGCCTACAACCTGGGCATGATGGGCTACCACACACCGAATATCGACCGCGTAGCACAACAGGGCGCGCTCTTTACCGACTATTATGCGCAACAGAGCTGCACTGCGGGCCGGGCGGCCTTCATTACGGGACAAAGTCCCTTCCGCACCGGGCTGCTCAAAGTCGGACTCCCTGGTGCCGATCTTGGTTTGCAGCCTCAGGATCCTACGATTGCGGATTTGTTGAAGAGTCGCGGCTACATGACCTTCCAGAATGGCAAGAACCATCTTGGTGACCGAAATGAATTTTTGCCAACGGTTCACGGCTTCGATGAGTTCTTCGGCAACTTTTATCACTTGAATGCCGAAGAAGAGCCGGAGAACGTGGACTATCCGAAGAACCCCGCATTTCTGGCGAAGTTTGGCCCACGCGGTGTGTACAAGTGCAAGGCCACGGCCACGGAGAATCCAGCGCCGCCCGATCCGCGCTTTGGTCCGTGGGGCAAGCAAACCTGCCAAGACACTGGACCGCTGACCAAGCAGCGCATGGAGACGGCGGATGAAGAGTTCCTCGCCGAGACCCTCGCCGATATGGACAGCTCGGTAAAGGCGGGCAAGCCGTTCTTCATCTGGCATAACACCACGCGCATGCATATCTGGACCCACCTCCAGCCAAAATACCAGGCCATGGTTGCGGAAAAAGGTCTCTATGGCGCCGGCATGACGGAATTCGACGACAACATCGGAGTATTGCTCAAAAAGCTGGACGATCTGGGCATCGCCGACAACACCATCGTCATTATCACGACCGACAACGGCGCCGAGACATTTTCCTGGCCCGACGGCGGCACCACTCCCTTCCGCGGCGAGAAGAACACCAACTGGGAAGGCGGCTATCGCGTGCCTTTCATCATTCGCTGGCCCGGGGTAATCAAGCCCGGCACGATCATCAACGATATCTGTGCTCACGAGGATTGGGCGACAACCTTACTAGCTGCGGCAGGCGAGCCTGACGTTAAGCAGAAGTTGCTCACCGGCTACCAGTCGAACGGAAAGACCTTCAAAGTCCATCTGGATGGCTACAACCTCACGGACATGCTGGCCGGAAAAGCTCCTGGACCACGCAAGGAATTTTTCTACTGGACCGACGATGGCGAACTCGCCGGGCTCAGGTACGAGAAATGGAAACTTGTTTTCCTGGAACAGCGCGAGCATGGATTCGGTGTGTGGGGCAATCCTTTTATTCCGTTGCGTGTGCCCTTGATCGAAGACCTGCATGCGGATCCGTACGAACGGGCTTCCTATGAAGCCTCTGATTATGACCATTGGCTGATCGATCGCATTTACCTGCTGGTTCCGGCGCAGGCGTACGTCGGGCAGTTCCTGATGACCTTCAAGGATTTCCCGCCACGGCAGAAACCAGCCAGCTTCAGTCTGGATCAGGTGATGCAGAAGCTACAACAAGGGATTGAAGACAATAACTGAAACGCACCTTACTTTGGCGTCAGTCCGTAATCTGGACGGGAAGCTTCTAACAGATTACGCAAACAAGCCCGATGCCGGAACGCCACGCTCGACATTTCTTGAGCGGGGCGTTGGGACTTCGAATGTCGTGATCGAAGCAGGAAAGTTGGTTGTTGGCTCCAATAGGCACCGAATCATGGAGGAGTTGGAAATCACCACGAACTCCCCGTCGGGCGGTGTGCGATCAAGCACCACGATTTAGTCCGTTTAGAAAGTTCTATTTTCCGTCGCCGTACCCCTCAACCGTGGCGTGAATCTATTCCACCTCGAATCCACGCATCTTTGACGCACCCGTCGCAAGCGACAGCTGTGCGGCCCGTGAAACTGTAAATAATGCTGACATTGAGGTTTGGCTGAGTGCTGAATGCTACCGTTCACATTGACCGCTCTCTCCGCGCTCCCGTATACTGAAAAAGTTCTTCGTGTGGATGCCCCTCATCTCCGCGAGGCCCTATCACATGACGGTATCATCATGATGTGGCGTCATGGTGAAACCCAGGGGGCGAGGGGCGGTTAGCTCAGTTGGTTAGAGCGCCTGCCTTACAAGCAGGAGGTCGCAGGTTCGAGTCCTGCACTGCCCACCAATTTATCTCTCGTGCAATCAGTCTGATAACAGAACATTGCTGCTGCCGCTTTTCCCCGTCAATTTTTCACTGTGCCCAGAATTGTGCCTACCTAGACGGGACATTGCTGTAAGGACCGCGTCCTCCGAAGGGTGAACGTAGCGAGCAGAGATACCAATTGAGCTGTGCCCAGCGATCCGGGCCAGAGTCCACACGTCACAACCGGATGCTCCCAGCCTCGTCAGGAAGGTATGGCGCAGCGTATAGAGCACGAACGCACGAACCTTTGACAATCTCAGCGCCTTTGCGTGCTGCTTTTTCAGGCTGCTCGGTTCCAGGTGACCGCTCTTAGTGGGCGCGAGCCAGACCCAACCTTCTAATGGCTTTCCAGCTGCCCCCCAGCGTGCTTCCAGGAGCGCTCTGACACGCGGAGTCATGGGAAGCATA
>Ga0210403_10000832_pt1 | contig 30619 bp, 20 predicted proteins | sample IncBWC19MmetaG_FD_150863 | JGI IMG/M metagenome (GOLD analysis project Ga0210403, IMG submission 150863) | Forest soil microbial communities from Barre Woods Harvard Forest LTER site, Petersham, Massachusetts, United States - Inc-BW-C-19-M | ecosystem: Environmental > Terrestrial > Soil >...
CTGATAAAGAATGGTTTCGCCGGGAGCTTCTTCGGTGCCGGCGAAGAGGCTGCCGATCATCACGCAGGAAGCGCCCGCAGCGATGGCTTTGGTGATGTCGCCGGAATACTTGATGCCGCCGTCGGCAATGATGGGGATGCCGGTGCCTTGCGCGGCGCGCGCGGCTTCCATGATGGCGGTGATCTGGGGCACGCCTGCGCCGGTGACCACGCGCGTGGTGCAGATCGAGCCGGGGCCGATGCCAACTTTCAGACCATCGATGCCGAGGGCCATGAGATCCTTCGCGGCTTCGTAAGTGGCAACGTTGCCGGCGATGATTTGTACTTCGGGAAGGCGTTGGCGGATGGTTTTGATGGCTTCCATGACACGATCGGAGTGGCCATGGGCGGTGTCGATGGCCAGGACATCAGCTTTGGCTTTGGACATTTCTACGGCGCGCTCCAGGTAATCGCCAGTGGCGCCAACGGCGGCGCCAACGCGGAGGCGGCCTTGTTCGTCCTTTGTGGCGCGCGGATATGCTCGTTTTTTCTGGATGTCTTTTACGGTGATGAGACCTTTGAGATTGAAATCCTGATCTACCACCAGGAGCTTTTCGATGCGGTGCTTCTGCAGGATGCGCTCGGCTTCTTCGAGTGTGGTGCCGACGGCCACGGTGATGAGATTTTCCTTGGTCATCACGGAGCCGACGAGTTGGGAGTGATTTTTTTCGAAGCGGAGGTCGCGGTTGGTGAGGATTCCGGTGAGGCGGGAGCCGCGTGTAACCGGGAGGCCGGAGATGCGGTACTTGGTCATGATCTCGAGGGCTTGGCGGAGGGTGATGTCCGGGGAGATGGTGACGGGATCAACGATCATGCCGCTTTCGGAGCGTTTTACGCGGTCGACCTCTTCGCCCTGACGGTCGATGGGCATGTTGCGGTGCACGAGGCCTATGCCGCCCTGGCGGGCGATAGCGATGGCCAGGCGGGATTCGGTTACGGTGTCCATCGCTGCCGAGGCCAGGGGGATGTCTAGCGATAATTTGCGGGTGAAGCAGGTGCGCGTGTCGACTTCGGCCGGGAGCACGGAGGATTTGCCGGGCAGAAGAAGCACGTCGTCGAAAGTGAGACCTTCGGGAATCGGACCTTCAATCATTACAGCCTCGTTTCTGAAAATTAACGCCTTAAAACAGCGCAGCCCAGCGGGTGGCCGCTGGGCTGGAAGACGAATGCATCAGATTGCAAAAATCAATCACTGTGAAACTTCTATTCTAGGGCGCAATGGGACTGCGGTCAAGTTCACGAATGCTGTGGCAACGGGGATTTCAGAGGAGCGGCTTGCCATTCGAATACCAAGGAACAGATTATCTTCCGGTTTATCTTCCGGTAAAAAGCCAGCAGGTCTTCTCTGCTACAGCCTGCGCCCCGAGCAACGGCAAGAGCTTGCCCTTGGGCATATCAAGGTTATGTTCGCGAACTACGGCGCAGCGTTTAAGGCTCGATGAGAACAGACGAAGTGGCCGCCTGACGCGAGTTCGAACTGGAAACCGTTGCGTTCGAAAAATCGGATGACTTCCCGGAACTCGGCGGCGGAGGTCCGGCGTATGCGAGGTCGCGAGGGGCGACTAAGGATTCTTCGTCGGTAGGGAAGGGCTCGTTCTGCTTCTTGAGGGCTCTCGATGTAGGCGGAGATGGCGCCTTTGGCTATCGTCTTAGCTTCAGAAAGGTTTCTTCCGGGGGGCACGCCTCAGGGCAACACCGGGACAGCGGCGGCGCAGTGACCCCTCCGGGGCGGCCGAAGGATGGTGTTGAAATGCGCGCGTGAGTTCTTCATCCGTCAATCATCTTAGCGGAAGCGTCGCAGGGGGCAAACCTGCGTCGACGCGAACGTGCAGGACCTTGTACCTTGCGAGGATGCAGCCGCCTTCGAGTTGGCGGCATGCGGTGAGGGTGAGTCTCACTCGATGGCCAGGATCGCGGAATGTAGGGATTCCTGTGCCGAGCAGAATTGGATGAATGTTCAGGCCCATTTCGTCCACCAAGCCCGCAGCGAGAAGGGGCTGGGCCAGTTCGCCGCCGCCCATCAGGCAGATGCCTTTGCCGGGGCGTCGCTTTAGATCGCGGACGAATTCGGCTGCGTCGGCCGCCACCAGTTCGACGCCGGGATCTTCGATGGACTTGAGCGTGCGCGAGAAGACATAGGTGCGCATGGCGGGCTCTTTGCGCTTGGGGTTCTTGGCTGGTTTCTCTTTGGACTGGCGTCCTTGAGCGACCGAGACTAGGTAGGTCTTGCGTCCCATCAGGAGATCGGAGACGTCCTTCCAGTAGTCCGTCATCACCTGCTGGACGTCTTTGCTGAAGTGCAGCCAGTCGATCGAGCCATCGGCTCCGGCTAGAAAGCCGTCCAGGCTGACGGCTCCACCATAGGTAACGATGCGCATCGTCTCGCTCCTTTCCGTTCATCAGGCGGCAAACGCTTAAACTAAATGGTCATTTAGAAATGATACTATACGAGCGTTGAGAAACGGTCAAGTCCTATGAGCCCGCGTCCCAGGAAGGTCAGCGACAGCCAGCTTTTTGCCGCCGCGCACTCGGTGATGAGCAGAGTCGGACCGCGCGAACTGACGCTTGGCGTGATTGCCAGGGAGGCAGGGGTGACGGCGGCCGTCCTGGTACAACGGTTTGGATCGAAGCGGGGGTTGCTGCTGGCGTTGTCCGCAAAGTATTCCGACGGAGCGGGTGAGTTCATACAGGGGCTGGCGAAGCAGCACGCGTCTCCGCTGGCGGCGCTGCGCGCCTACGCAGACTGCATGGCCGGGCTGGCGGCCTCGCCAGCGGCTCTCGCGCGTAGTCTGGCCTATCTGCAGATTGATATGACTGATCCGGACTTTCGGCGGCTTCTGGTCAAACAGGCACGTGCCACGCGGGCTGGTTTGCGACGGCTGGTCGAAGCAGCATGGGAGGCGGGTGAACTCGATCGGAGCGCGAGGCCTGCCCAGCTGGCGCGGACGATTGAGACGGTGCTAAGCGGCTCGATGATTACATGGGGGTTCTATCGGGAAGGGAACGCAGCGCGATGGATGCGCGCCGACTTGGATGCCGTGCTCGGGCCGTGGCTTCGAAAACGGCGCGGGCGAGCAAGTGGCCGTTGACGATTCGTTCAGGGCTGGGTAGGGCTTTCCTTGAGCTGCGTGATGATCTGCCTCTCGTAGTCCTCTGGCTTGTGCCCGCCTTCTAATCTTAGAACTCCTATTCCAGGCGGAAAAGCGTCTGGCAAGCCAAGGGGTCCAGTCCTTTTAAACATGAACACCAATCACGTATGAGGGTTGCCTTGCCGATCGCTTGGGTTCGGCACCCAGTGCTCTGTGAACTTCCAGCCGAATTTTAAGCCGGCCGCCCAGCGTAAACTGAGCCATGAGAATCTCCACTGAGCGCCCGCGCATGGCCCGGCAGGGTTCAGATCACGCGCTTCAGCGTGATTCGGAAACAAGTGCATGGGAAGAGTTCAGATACTCGCGGAATCGCGCTTGTCTGGACGCATTCCTTTCGTTGGCGATCATGTTCTCGAGAATGGGGACGAGAAAGCGGCCGTAGCGTGTGAGTGTTGTTTGGTCGTGAGTGGCCAGGGCTTGCTCCACGGCTCTTTGTGTTGCGGGTGTGACAAGTTCGAGGCGGCCGACGAAGACGCGGACGGTTTCGGCCGGAGCGGGGTTGATCGAGAGTGGCAGGATGCTGTCCACGAATTGCCGGGGGACGATGTAGAGAAGGCGGCTGCCTTCCTCGAACCAGGAATCGCGCCAGGTTTCGAACATGGCCTGGGCTTCGTCTTGATAGAGGCCTTGGGCGATGAGCATGTCTACCACGGCTTGTTTCAGAGAATCCATATCGGCGTCGAGTTCCGGAGGATCGAGAGTGGGACTACTGGGGGACAGCTGTGCCATGCGGAAACCGAGTTTGTCGCCGCGGCGTTCGAAGAGCAGCACTGCGGGAATCGCCGGGTCCGAGAGGCTTTCGGCCAGCAGGCTACCGTCGGAATGAATCGTCGCGGAAATGGGCACGGCAAAAGTGGAGACGCCGCGGTAAAAGAGAAATTTCTCCGTTTGCGCGCCATTGGATGTTTTGATTTGGAGAGGGGTGGAGGCGGTTTGCCGAGCGGCATAGTAGTGATTCGTGCGATTTTCACGCGGAAACTCGGCAAAGTTTCTTGGCTGAAGCTCGACGGAATCCCAGGCAATGCCGCCGTCGGGATGCTGCTGGTAGAGACTCCAATCACTAAAATTCGCAAATTTCGGCGCGACGGCAGAAACCGGATAGACGTGGCTGGCGCGCGGATACCACTCGGTGATCAAGCCTTTAGAAAAAGAGACGTGCACGGAGACAGTTGTTTCGCGGTTCGTATAGAAATAGAGGACCGGGGTCTCCATGCGCACCGTGCCGAGCAGCCCGCCTTTGAACGCGACGCCACTGAAATGCTCCACAAACGACGGGAGGTCGGTTGATCCCGTGAGGGGCAGCCATTCGACAGCATGGCCGTCTTTGCCGGCGATCGAGGTGAACGTGCCCCATTCGTGTGCGGTCAGGTAGGGGTCGGGTCCGGAGGAGGGGGATTGCGCGCGAGAGATGCGAGGCAGGAGCGCTGCGAAAGTCAAAAAGAAAACGGTGCATGCCAAAGTTCTTCGTCTCATGTCATTGGCTCCTCGTATGCCTTTCGACTGGATTGACGGGAAATTGAGGGCGGGTGTTAACAGCGGTCGGAGGACGGCCAAGGCTGCGTTGGCGGCAACTTGCCTGGTGTGTCCGGCTGCTCTACAGTGAATCATGACTTGGGACACGGAGAAATTTGAGCCGCCTATGGCGCTGCGGAATGGGCATGCGATGACCATCGCGGCGGCGTTTGTGCGGCGCCGGTTCAACCTGCCGCCTGCGGAAGAGCGGTTATTTCAGGTGGAACCGGAATCGCGGATTCTTGGGCATTGCCACTGGCAGCCAGGAAAAGGGCGCGACGCTCCGGTGCTCGTGATTCTGCATGGGCTGGAAGGCTCGAGCGAATCGACTTACGTTTGCGGGGTCGCAGAAAAGGCGTTGCGCCTAGGTTTTCACGCGGTGCGGTTGAACCAGCGGAATTGCGGGGGCACGGAGGCGCTCACGCCGACGCTTTACAACTCCGGGATGAGCGGAGATTACCGGGCGGTGTTGGAGGAATTGTCGAACGGGGATGGCTTCGAGCAAGTCTTCTTCGCCGGATACTCTATGGGCGGGAATCTGATGACGAAAATGGCGGGTGAATTCGGGCACGCCGCACCGAAAGCACTGCGCGGAGTCTGTGTTGTATGCCCGGCGATCGATCTCGGGGCGTGCGCGGATGCGTTGCAAAGGCGCAACAATTTTTTCTACCAGCGGCATTTTGTAAAAGGGTTGATGGCGCGGTACGCACGAAAGGCTGAACTGTTCCCGGAGCGCTATGCGAAGAACGGATTCGGACGGGTGCGCTCGGTGCGGGAGTTCGACGACAAGATTACGGCGCCGCATTTCGGCTATCGAGACGCCCAGGATTATTACGAGGCGGTGGGAGCGAAGAAAGTCCTCGCGCAAGTATGCGTGCCGATGCTGATGATCACGGCCCAGGATGATCCATTTGTGCCGTACGAATTATTTCTGCGCGCCGCTCCGGAGCAGAATCCTGCCATAAAGTTCGTCGCGCCGGAACATGGCGGACACTGCGGCTTCATTTCGAAACGAAGCGGGGCGGAGCGATTCTGGGTGGAGCAAAGAATCGTGGAGTTTTGCGAAGCCATTAGGGAGGCGTGAAATCAGCCCATCGGCTTTTCGAGCGATACGGCGAAGTTTTGTGTCAAGAGTTGCGCAGGACCGTCGGGCATGATGACCATGTCGTCCTCGCAGCGGATTCCGAACTCGCCGGGAACATAAATGCCCGGTTCATTCGAAAAGGTCATGCCTGGTTCTAGGTTGGTTTTGCTGCCGCGGACTAGGTAGGGATGCTCGTGGCCGTCGAGACCAATGCCATGGCCGAGGCGATGGGTGAAGAATCTGTAATCGGGGCCATAGCCGGCGCCGGTAATCACCGCGCGAGCCGCGTCGTCAACAGTTCCAGAGAGCCGACCGGCGCGCGCCGCGTCTAATGCGGCGTCCTGAGCTTTCCGCGTAAGTTCATAGGCTTTCGCGACTTTCTCCGAGGGCTTGCCGAGGATTGCCATACGCGTGACGTCGGAGGCATAGCCATCGACACCGCAGCCACCATCAATCAAGACGACATCGCCCTCTTTGAGTTTTTGCGGTTGCTTGGTGCCGTGCGGTAGTGCGGCTGAAGCTCCGAGAAGAACCAGCGCGCCGCCGCGCAAGCCCATCTTCGAAAAGCCAGTTTCGACGAGATGGGCGATATCGTCTTGCGACATTCCTTCGCGCAAAGCAGCGAAGACCGGGCGGTACACATCGAATGTTGCTTCGCAGGCGAGGCGCATCAATTCAAGTTCGTGCGGCGATTTGCGTGCGCGACAGGCGATAGTAACGGGATCAGCGGAGAGGTATTCAAATCCCGGAGACGCCGCGCGGAAGTGATCGGAATACGTGAAATAGACCGTTTCTTCGACACCGAGGCGGCCCGTGCGGACGCCTTGGTCGGCCAGTGCAGTCGCGGCAAGTTTCGTGGGACTTTCATCTTCCTGCCAGACGCGGACTTCGATGGGGAAACGCAATTGCTCGCGCAAGCGGCCTTCCTCGAAACCGGGGCAGACGAGGACAGGTTTGCCGGCGCGCGGGAGGACGAGTCCGACGAGGCGCTCGCTCAAGCCCCAATGAATGCCGGTGAAATAGTAGAGCGAAGTGCCGGGAGCGAGAAAGAGAGCGTCAAAATTTGGTTTGAGTTCCGACATGAGCTGCTGCGCGCGGGTCAAACGGGCGCGAAATTCCTCCGCCGTGATGGGTTTCAGGCGGGCGCCGAAGGGCCGCAAGCTCGAGAAGTCCGCCGTGGGAGTGTCTTCGGAAGTTCGAGCGACGGTTTTAGAGCCGGGCACCAGCGCGAGAGAAGAAGCGGCCGCCGCGCTTTCTAGGAAGCGGCGGCGCGTGGTGCCGAAATTTGTAGGCATCGAAGTTTTCTCCAGTGTGGAGAAGACGTTTAGCTGGGAAGGCATGGGTTGTCAAGCGGCATAGAGAAAAGGCTAGTGTAGGGGAGTTGCCAGGTAAGACGTTGGGAGAGATTCCTGCAGAACTACTCCGTGCGAATAGCTTGAATATTTTTTCCCTGAACCTTAATCTCGATGCCCAGGGGGGGCCGCAGGTCCGAGCCTTGCACGATGGCACCACGCACCCAGACATTGCCGGGGAGATTTGTGAGCTTCGTGGGATCGTAAACCGTGCGATTGCAGGGGTTGCCGACCATGGGATGCTTCGCGGCCTTGAAATCATAGTCGGTCTTCAGTCTGGTGAGGTCCGTTATGTATTCGAGCTGGCAGTTTCCGTAAGGAGCATTCATCGAGAAGGCCCAATAACCGCCCTCTTGGGAAGCAGAACTCGTGGGCAAACGAATGAGAAGTCCTTTGACGTTTTCTCCGGAAAATGCATTGCGGATGAAGAATTGTTTGGAGGTCCAGGGTTGCGCCATCTCCGGGACGCTGGCGATCCCGGGGTCCTGCTGCGTAGCGTGCGGGAGCGCGGCATTTGGATCAGGAGCAGGCGAGGGGACCTCGATTTGGGGAGGGGGTTCAGCCGGAGGGGCTTCGGCATGCCTGGGGCGGAGAATCCATCGCGCGCCAAAAAAAACCACCAGCAATATGGCGAGAAGTGCGCCCACCATGCGGATAGCGGGATTATTTAATGGGCTGCGGCCAGAGCCGGGCGCAGAAACTCCCGGTATCTGGGGCATTTCCGCTTTGTAGCGGTCAGGTGGGGGCTGGTCCGACATTATTGTCTTGTGCTCTTTTCGCCAAAGGAGCACCCAGCACGGGGGCACTTTCGGCGCTGGAAAGGCGAAGGATTCGTTTCCCGGTTATTGTAGAGTGAGACACAACACCGGACAACACAGGTTAGTCCGGAATGGGGTGAGACGCAACCGTACTGCGCAGACAGAACGTCAAAGTTCGTGCCCTTCTAGCCAACACTCTGTTATTGAGAAGGTTACAATAAATGCCGTGAAGCTTGTCTGTAGGCCGCGGGGCCTCTAGTGTAGTAGACAGCAGGGGGGAGGACCGGCTTCCTCGCCGAATAGTATGAGTCCCGAATCACGCGGAGGCGCGCGGGCATTCGTGCGCAGCCTGAACATTCTACTGAAGTTCGCGCGCCTTTATGAATTTGGCCACGTGCGAACGGCGGCGCAGTTTGAGACTGCGTGGAAAGAGCTCCGAGGTGCGCTCGATGAGAGCAGCGGGAGCGGGCTTTTGCTTGGCGCTTCGGGAAACCAGATTTTGCTGGATGGCGTGCCGCTGGGCGCGTCCGCCGGTGAAAAAAGTTTCGCGCAAATGCTGATAGGCTCGGGAATTGCTAGCATCCACTTCTCTCCGATTTTGACCCAGCCACAATTCGCCCGGTTCGTACGAGCTTTTCCGAGCGGCAATGCCAAGCCCTCCTCACTCGCAGAACAATTGAAATCCGCACTTGCCGGTGAAACCAGCATCAAGATCAACGAGATTCGCTATGTCGCAGAAGATTCTTCCGTGGCGGGCATCAAGATGGCCGCGCAACTGACAGCGAAAGCTCTCGGCGCACAAGGCGACAAGTTTAAGGATTTCTTCGAAGACCCCAACAAGCTCCTGCAAATGATTCTTGCCGCGGAGAGTTCGCGGAGCGGCGGTGGCGGAGGCGGAGGTGGCACCGGCCCTGGCTTCGGTCCCGGCGGTGGCGGCCCTGGTGGAGTGCCAGGAGGGGGGGGCACGGGAGCTGGCGGATTTGGTTCGGGTGGCGGGTCGGGCGCAGCGAGTCAATCAGGTAGCCTTTGGGAAGGTAGCGGTAGTTCCGGCGCCGGAGGAGGTTTGGGAACCGGTAGTGCCACGGGTGGTAGAGCAGGGAGTGGACCTGGCGGCGGATCAGGTTCGGGCTCCGGAGGGCCCGGAGGCGGACCCGGAGGGAGCGGTTCGGGTGCTGGAGCTGGCATTGGCGGCGGTGGGACTGGGGTTGGCATTGGCGGTGGGACGGGGGCGGGCGGAGGAGCCGGCGTTGGCGGCGCGGCGGGCGCTGGCGGAGGAGCCACTGGAGCCAGTGGCGGAGCTGGTGCCGGCGAAGCCCCTGGAAGGTGGCTGACGGCCTCGGCGTTGCTACGCGGCAACACTCCCGGGGGTGGCGGCTCGGTGGCCGGTGCGCCCGGCACAGGACCCGGCGGTGGCGGCACTGGCTTCAGCGTCGCGGAAGAGGATGTCCGAGCAATGCTGGGCCTCTTTGCACAGTTGGGAAAGTCGCGCAAAGATCCGGAAGCAAAAATGGACGCTCCGACGTTTCAGTCGCGCTTAAGCGCGATGCCGGTGCGTGCGCAATTCACTTTGCAGCAGGCACTGGCAGGCTTGGCGGCGCAGGCGCCCTCGGAAAAGGCCGACAAGCCCATGTTGCTGAAGCTGGCGGAGCATGTGGCGATCCGATTTGCTCTGGACAGCTACGAGCGCGGAGAGCTGCGCGTGAACGCCGTGAAACAACTCCTGGATCGCATGAATTCCGAGATCGGGGCTCTGCGCAAGATTTTGGGTTCGCAAGAAGAAATGATGGCCCAGGCAGGGCTGTCCGTGCAGACGTACACGGAGCTGCTCGATCAAGAGTTTTGGGAACAGGTTCCGGAAGAGAACAAGAAGGAAGTGCTCACTTCGGACGAGGCCTGGTGCGTGCCTCCGCGCAACGTGCGAGCTTTTCTCGAGGATATGCTCCGGCGCGGCGAACTGAAGACTGTCAATGAGATTTTGATGAAGTATGCGGCGTGCATCGCGCTGGAAGCGCCCGAAGCTCGGCGCACAACCGCGATTGGGCTTTCCGATCTTGCCGAGTTGTATGGCAGCGGCGACGGCAGCGCGCTTATGGAGTGCATCCGTCGGCTGGGGAATCAGCTGGCCATCGAGCGGGAGCCGGAGCTGCAAACCTTGATAAGCGCGGCGTTCGTGCGCATGAGCCAAGAAGCAGCGTCAAAACGTTGCTATCCGGCGATGCAGCAAGCGCTCTCTTCCCTGGACAATATTGAACAGCAGCGGCCCGGATCGACGCAAAGCCTACGTCCGCGCATCGGTGCCGAAGAACGCTTGCCGGAGTTCATCGAAGAGGCGCTGCGCGGCGGACACATCGCCGATGGCATGACCGATATCCTGGCACTGATGCCAAAAGCAACGCTACAGTATGTGACGAACCGGTTCGGTCACTGCGGGTTCCGCGAAGATTGCGAAGTGCTCGGCGAAATTGTGCGTGGGCTCGGCGAGGATTCCACCCTGCGTCTACTCGAGATCCTACAAACGGCGCCTGCGCCCGAGGCCGTGGAGACCATCGGCTTGCTGAGTCATTTCGCTCCCGACGCCGTGCAGAAAATCCTTCCGGTGCGCCTGAGCCAGTGGCCGCGCTCCTCGCACGACCGGGCCGTACGGCAGCTTTCCTCTGCTCCTCCGGAGCAGAGAGCAATACTGCTGGTCTCGCTCTACGATTCGCTCGACGCTCTGATCCGGCCCCTGGCTATCGACGAAATGGGCATGAGCGGCCAGCCCGAATGCATCCCGAAGCTGGTGGAATTGGCGCAAAATGATCACATCCCGTCCTTTCACCGGCTGAAAGCCCTGGAAGCGCTAGGCCGCTTGCGCGCTTCGGCGGCCAGCCCCACGATACAGCACATCATGGATGCGCGACAGGTGTGGCGCTGGGTTTACCCCTCGGAATTGCGAATCGCAGCTGCTCAGGCGTTGATGCGAATCGATCCCACGATGGCGCTGGAAAAACTCAGCGCCAGCGGACTGGAACGCAAAGATCTGCAACTTGAGCCGATGGATCCCGAGCCCAACTCCTCGGTGATGCGCCAGCGGCGATACGCGCGCTTGAGACTGTCGAGAAATCTGATCGCGGTGACTACCAATTTGCGCGAGAATTTCCGGCTGTCGATCCCGGAACTCAATCTGGGCGGCGGCATTGGCTCAGGCGAACGTCACCTTGCGCCAGGTTCGCTTCTGTCGCTAAAATTCTCGCAAGGTGTGCGGCACATCAAAGCGCAGGCTATTGTGCGCGGTGCGCGTCCGCAAGCCATGGCTTTTGAATTTGTCGATATGGATCTGGAAGACCGCGCGCGATTGCGAAAAATCTTGCTGGAGCTTGGTGGGCTTCCGCAGGTATCAGCGGTGACCAATCGCAGCAAGCGGCGTGGCCGCGTGGCACTCAATAAGTAAGTTACCGCAAGGATTTGACCGCGTTCACAAGCGCGCAACCCTCCCTTCCCACCTGTCCTCACCGAGAGCGAACCCGTCCCGGTGAGCAGGCCACGCACCGGTCCTCCGAGCGGCTTGACACGAGCGACACATAGGACCTCTGTACCATTGCCGCGAGCAGGGCATACCCCTACGGTACTAGCTAGGCAGTCCTAGTATAAGGACGGCGTGGCGGCGAATGATAGCAAACCACAAGTCAACTTCGGGACGGGCCTTCGTAAGAAGCCTCAACATACTCCTGAAGTTTGCCCGTTTGTACGGTTTCGAGCACGCCCGTACCATCGAACAGTTGGATATCGCATGGCGCGAACTGCGAGAGGCGATTCCCACGGGAACGGACAACGGGTTGATGCTCGGCGCCACCGGTTCCCAATTGTTGCTGGATGGCGTTCCTCTGGAAGGCGCTCCGGCTGAGAAACAATTTGCGCAGTTGCTTTCCGCCGCCGGCCTTGCCAGCATTCAGTTTTTTCCCTGCATCACTCAAGACGAGATTGGCAGGTTTGCCCGGGCGTTTCCGACCGGTAAGGCAAAGCCTACCGAACTCGCCATACAATTAAAAGCCGCGCTCACGGGCGCGCAGGGCATACGTTTGAATGAGGTGTGTTTCATCGCAACGGATTCCCGATTGAAGGAGGCCAGCATGGCCGCGCAACTCGCGGCCGCTTCGCTTGGGGAAGACCAAAATGAATTCAAAAAGTGGCTGAATGATCCCCATAAACTGCTGGAACTGATTGCTGCCGCGCAAGGTTCGAGGAGCGGCGGGATGGTTGGCTCCGGCACGGGAGCCGGTGGTTTGGGATCCGGAAGTGGAGACGCTACTGCCGGGAGCGTCAGCGGAGGAATCGGTGGTGGTGGTGGTGGAGCTGGCGGAAACGCGGGTACTCTCGGCGAATTCAGCGTTACAGGAGCAAGCAGCGGTGGAACGCTCACGGGCGGACCCTATGCGGCCGGAAGCGGCGTCGCTGGAGTCGCTGGCCAAGGTGCAGGTGCCTCCGGAGCGGGTCTCGGAGCGGGGCCGGGCGGCGGAGCGGGTCTAGGAGTGGGTCTCGGAGCGGGGCCGGGTGGCGGAAGAGCCGGAAGTGGGCCTTGGCGGGGAACCGGCCAGAGCGCCGGACCGAGTGAGGATGAAATCTATGGAATTTTGGGCGCGTTGACAAGTTTTGGCAATGTCGGCGCCGGCCAGGGTGGAGTGGCTGCGGCTGGTGAGTTCCAGGAGCAGATGTCTCAATTGCCGGGAACCGCGCAGGACACGTTGAAGAGAGCGATCGCCGGTCTTGCTGCGCAAGCTCCCGAGGGCCAGCCGGATGAATCAGTACTGGTAAAACTGGCCGAGCATCTGGCGATTCGATTTGCGCTCGAGCGATTCGAAAGCGGCGAAGTCAAGGTCAACGCGGTGCGGCAGATGCTCGACCGCATGAATTCTGAGATCGACAATCTCCGCAAGATTCTGGGCGCGCACGAAGACAAGATGACGGACGCGGGAATGATGGTCGAGTCCCACCGCGAGATTCTCGACCGGCAGTTTTGGGCGGCGGTTCCGGAAAGCGGCAAGCAGGCCGTGCTGATGTCGGGAGACGCATGGTGCATTCCGCCGAAAAACGTCCAGTCGTATGTGGCCCACCTGATCGAGACCGGCGACGTCGCGCAAGCCATCAGCATTCTGCAGAACTACGCTTCGTGCGCGGACAGCGACGAGGCCGATGCGCGGAAAAAAACCGCGATGGGTTTGTCGGAGATGGCGGCGCTTTACGCCAAGGCCGATCCCAAGCTGCTCGGCGAGGCGCTGCGCCATCTGGGCCTGCGGCTGTCCGTTGAGCAAGACGTCGATTTGCAAACGTTGGTGAGCGCCGCATTCGTGAGGCTTAGCCAAGAAGCTGTGACCAGCCGGTGCTTCCCGGTGATGGAGCAGGCGCTCGATTTGATTTCCGGTGTCGAAGCGCAGCGGCCCGGCATCGGGCGGAGCCTGCGTCCTAAGATGGGCATCGAAGAACGCATTCCTGAGTTTGTGGATGAGGCTCTGCGAGCGCGGCAAGCCGCCGCCGGCATGACCAATGTCTTGAAAATGCTCCCGCAAACGGCGATGGAGCAGCTCTCCATGCGGTTCAACCGCTGCAGTCTGCGGGAAGATGCCGAGCATATATCCAATCTGGCCGCTGATCTTGGCGAAGAAGGATTGCAATACTTGCGGAGCACAGTAAGGGGCGGCCCCATCACCGAGGCTGTGGAGATGACCGGGCTCTTGAGCACGCTGGATCCGGACGCGGTAGAAGTGTTCTTGCCGTCGCGGATGAAAGATTTTCCCAGGACGTCGCAGGACCGCATCGTGCGGCAAGTCTCTGCTAGCGGCGCTCCGGGACGCTGCCGAATTCTTCTCGAGCTGCTCGATCATGTCGATCCGCTGATCATGCCTTTGGTGATCGACGAGATTGGCGTGACCGGCGATCGCGAAGCCCTTGGCCGTCTGCTCACTATTGTTGACGGCGACTTGCCGACCGGTGCCGGACCCTATTTGCAGGTGAAGTCGATCGAGGCGCTGGGCCGCATTCATGCGCCGGAGTCCACAACTACGCTCAGGCGCATCGTCGAAGCGAAGAAGATGTTCGGCTGGGCCCATGCCCAGGAACTTCGCATCGCCGCTCTGCAAGCACTCATAGGACTGGAACCGGACTGGGCGCGCGATTTTGCGGCGAAAAGTGGAATCGACCGCGAAGACCTGGCTCTGGCGCCACTGGACGTCATGGCGAACTCCAAATTCGTCCGACAGCGCCGCCATACGCGCGTTAGGCTGCACAAGCCGGTAACCGCTGTGAGCACAAACCTCAAGGAGAACTGCCGCCTCGAGATTAAGACGGCGAGCCTCTCTGGCGGTTTTGCCAGCATCAGCCGGCATCTTCCGCCCGGTACGCATGTGCAACTGAAGCTGCAGCTGGGTCTTCGCAACGTGCAAGCCACGGCCCTGATGCGGGATTACCGGGCCCAGGACATGGCCTTTGAGATTGTCGATATGAGCCTCGATGAGCGCAGCAAGTACCGCCGACTCCTGGCCGATAATCATTCGGCGTCGATCCCCGTGGCCAAAGCCAAGAGCCAGAGCGAAGCCGTCGAAACCCCGGTGCCATCCTCCTAGAGTGTTATGTCGCTGTGTCGCCGTGTCGACGTCCTTGGCGCTGACGCATCCAAACAGTTAGAATAGAGTGTTTGCACTGGTTGTGGCAGACCGGCCCGTGCGTTCACTCACGCGGAACACCGCCAGGAGACGGCGAAACCCCTCATGGATGTTGCCAAGGCAGTTGATACCGTTGTCGCTCGATTTATCGGCACCAAGCACGAGCGCGACATCAAAAAACTACAACCTCTCGTCGTGGCCATCAATGCGCGTGAAGCCGAAACACGCGCGCTAAGCGACGAAGAGCTAAAGGCTCGCTTCGCCGAACTTAAGGCGGAGGTGCATGAACAACTGAAGGATGCTGATCCCAGCGAACCTACCTACAAAGAACTCTTGAAGAAGGTGCTCGATCCGATGATTGTGCCGGCTTTCGCCTTGGTGCGCGAAGCAGGCCGCCGCTTTCTGAACATGCGGCACTTCGACGTGCAATTGATCGGCGGAATGGTTTTGCACGACGGCAAAATTGCGGAGATGAAAACTGGCGAGGGCAAAACGCTCGTTGCCACTTTGCCGGCGGCGCTAAATGCTTTGGCAGGACGCGGCGTGCACGCCGTCACGGTGAACGACTACCTGGCGCGGCGCGACGCCGAGTGGATGAGCCCGCTCTATCGCAGCCTCGGTCTTTCCGTCGGCGTAATCGTGCACGATCTGGACGATGAGCAGCGCAAGGCGGCGTATGGCGCGGATCTCACGTACGGCACGAACAACGAATTTGGTTTTGACTATCTGCGCGACAACATGAAGTATGATCTGGCGCAATGCGTTCAGCGCGGGCATCAGTTCGCGATCGTCGATGAAGTGGACTCCATCCTCATCGACGAAGCCCGTACGCCGCTGATCATTTCCGGCCCTTCGGAAGAGTCCACCGACAAATACGCCAAGATTGACAAGATTATTCCCAAACTCATCCAGGACATCGACTACACACTGGACGAAAAACATCGCACCGCAACTTTAACGGAAGAGGGATTCAGCAAGTGCGAACGGCTGCTCGGCCTGCACAATCTCTCGGACCCTGTAAACATCGAGCTCATGCATCACGTTTATCAAGCCCTCCGCGCGCACTCGCTCTACAAAAGCGACGTCGATTACGTGGTGAAAGACGGAGAAGTGATCATCGTAGATGAGTTCACCGGTCGCCAAATGCCCGGCCGCCGCTGGTCCGATGGATTGCACCAGGCCGTCGAAGCCAAGGAAGGCGTCAAGATCGAACGAGAAAATCAGACGCTCGCGACGATCACTTTCCAGAATTATTTCCGCATGTACAAGAAGCTCTCCGGCATGACCGGAACGGCCGAAACGGAAGCCGCGGAGTTCGGCAAAATCTACAATCTCGATGTCGTCGCGATCCCCACGAACCGCACGCTGATTCGCGAAGAACACCGCGACGTTGTCTACCGCACCGAAAAAGAAAAGTTCGAAGCGGTCGTCAATGGGATCCTGCAAGAGGACAATTCGTTTGCCAACGGCATCCGCCACTATAACGAACGCGGTCAGCCGGTGCTGGTGGGAACGATCTCCATCGAAAAGTCGGAAACCATCTCCGAAATCTTGAAGAAGACAGGCGTTCCGCATCAAGTGCTCAACGCCAAGCACCACGAGCGTGAGTCGCGCATCGTCGCGCAAGCCGGCCGCAAGGGCGCCGTGACCGTGGCGACCAACATGGCCGGCCGCGGCACGGACATTCTTCTTGGCGGCAATCCCGAGCAGATGACCCGCGATCATTTTCTGAAAAACAAATTGGCTTTGCCCTACGCCGCCGCGCCTGCTGTGATCCCAGCCGATGGCGGCCCCGACGCACAGCCCGCCGTGGCCATGGTGCTTTTCCAGAATGAAGGCAAAATCTTTCAAGTACCCGCCGATCAATGGAAGCCGGTCTATGAGCAATTCGCCGAGCAGTGCAAAGCCGAGCACGACGAAGTGGTGGCCCTCGGCGGCTTGCACATCCTCGGCACCGAGCGCCACGAAGCCCGCCGCATCGATAACCAGTTGCGCGGCCGCGCCGGCCGCCAGGGCGATCCTGGCTCTTCGCGCTTTTTCCTTTCGCTCGAAGACGATCTCATGCGCATCTTCGGCGGCGAGCGCATGAAGGCCCTGATGTTCCGCCTGGGCATGACCGAAGGCGTACCTATCGAATCCGGACTGATCTCCCGGCGCATTGAAAACGCGCAGAAATCCGTCGAAGCACAGAACTTTGATGCTCGCAAACACCTGCTGGAATACGATGACGTGATGAACAAGCAGCGCGAGACGATTTACGCCATTCGCCGCTCCGCGCTAGAAGGAAAAGACCAGCGCGATTATGTTCTCGGCGTCGCGGAAGACGTGGCGCGTGAGCAGGTCGACACGTATTGTCCCCGCGAGCAACATCCCGACCAATGGAATGTCACCCAGTTTCTCGCCGAAGTCAACGCCCAGTTCGGCATCGACGCCAAAGCCGCCGGCGCCGACCCCGCCACGTTGAGCCACGACGAACTCGCCGAAGCCACTGTCAAGGCGGTCACCACACGCTACGAGGAAAAAGAAAAACAGTTCGGTGCGGACCTTGTCCGCTGGCTCGAACGGCGCATCATCCTTGATGTCGTCGATTCCCAGTGGAAAGATCACTTGCTCTCGCTCGACCACTTGAAAGAGGGCATCGGCCTTCGCGGCTACGGTCAAAAGGATCCGCTAGTCGAGTTCAAAAAAGAAGCATTCGTCCTGTTCGAAGACATGATGGCGCGCATCGACAACGAAACCATCCGCTATCTGTTCCACATTCAGGTCCAGCAGAACGAGCAGCCTCCTCAGGGCGGGCCGGGGCAAGCTCCACCGCCGCCGCAACCAATGCGCCCGCGTGCGGACGCCGCAGTCGCCAGCGCCGCGGCCCGCGCCAGCGAACCTCCTCCGCAGCGCTTACCAGCCTTCGCGCGCGAAATGGAGCGCAAGCAAGAGCGCCAGCAAAAAGAGCTGCAGTACCAAACTGGGCCAGCGCAAGCCGAAGCGCCAAAGCCGGTCCGCGCAGGCGCCAAGATAGGAAGAAACGATCCATGCCCCTGCGGCTCCGGCAAAAAATACAAAAAATGCCACGGCGCCAACGCATGATTGCTTCGGCATTGGTGACACAGACCTCCGTCTGTGTTCTCTTCAGCTCCAGCACTTGATCCGTGCGCTCACGTCGAGATTTCAGCGTTGCGTTTGACCGCAAGAAAAAAGGACTCTTATGCCAGCACCAATGCCGCAACCCGAACGCCACCCTATCCCCGGCGTAAAAAATCTAGTCGCGGTCGCCAGCGGCAAAGGTGGCGTTGGCAAAACCACGGTCGCCGTCAATCTCGCCCTGGCCCTGGTAAAACTCGGCCACCAAGTCGGACTGCTGGACGCCGACGTCTACGGCCCCAATGTCCCCATCATGCTCGGAACTCTGCAGGAGCCGCAAGCCACCGCCGAAAAACGCATCATCCCCGTCGAAGTCGCCGGCATGAAAATGATCTCCATGGGCCTGCTCAATCCCGGCGACAAGCCGATGGTCTGGCGCGGCCCCATGCTGCACAGCGTCATCACGCAATTCTTGCGCAGCGTCGAGTGGGGCGAGCTCGATTACCTGCTCATCGATCTTCCGCCCGGCACCGGCGACGTGCAGCTCACGCTCATCCAAACCGTGGCCGTCACCGGCGCGGTGGTCGTCACCACGCCTTCTACCGTCGCGCTCGCCGACGTGCGCAAAGCCATCGAGATGTTTCGCCAGGTGAACGTCGAAATTCTCGGTGTCGTCGAGAACATGAGCACGTTCACGTGCCCGCATTGCAGCAAGCCCATCGATATTTTTGGTCACGGCGAGGGCGCAAAAACCGCGCTGGCCTATGGCGTCCCCGTCCTTGGCGAAATCGAAATCGATCCGCGCATCCGCATCGGCGGCGACACCGGCAAACCCGTCGCCGGCCTTGGCGAGTCCGCCCCCGGCACACAAAGCCTCTACGCCCTAGCCCGCGCCGTCACCGCCCGCCTAGCCGAAGTCAGCGCCACCTCCGCCGGGCCGTCCGTTACGATCGACTAAACTGACTTTATATATATGGAACAGCGAACCGCCGAAGCATCGCGTGAGGAACCCTCATGGTGCTCTCAAACTGCTTGTGGGTCTTCCTTGCCGCCTGGCAGGCGACTAAACCGGTCATCCAGCAACCGACCCGCTCCCCTTCGCCGAAATCTCTCTTGAGCCGCGCTGAGTATTTGCTATAATGGCGTTTGGGATAATCTTGGCAGGGCTGGGCGCTGCGGCAACCGTGTTGCCGCATTTTCTTTTTGCGGTCGTGAACACGGGGAATAGGCCGCCTGAATTCAGGGTAAAACCTGTCGGGTTATCGTCCCTATTGAGTACCCTGGAATCAACACCCAAGGGATGACTCGTAACTGTTGATTCTAAACAGCTTACAGAAAACTAAATCCTTTAGAAGCACACTACGAAAAATCGGGGGGTGGTTATGGTTGATCAGAACTCCAGCGCGAACTCGCCCGCCAGAGGCTCTGTCGAATTGGGCCGCCAGCCCGACATTCGCCCCTATCGCGGCAAGCGCCCACAAATCGCCGCATCCGCCTATATTGACCCCTCCGCCGTTATCATCGGCGATGTGGTCATCGGCGAAGACTCGAGCGTCTGGCCCTGCACCGTGATTCGTGGCGACGTGCACCACATCCGCATCGGCGCGCGCACCAACATTCAGGACGGCTCTGTGCTCCACGTCATGCGCGATGAGCACGCGCTGGTCCTAGGCGACGACGTGACCATCGGCCACTCCGTCACGCTGCACGGCTGCACCATCGAATCGCGCTGCCTGGTCGGCATGGGAGCCGTCATCTTGAACGGCGTGCACATTGGCGCCGGCAGCATCGTCGCAGCTGGCACGCTCCTTCTCGAAGGCGCCAAAATTCCACCCGGCAGCCTGGTCGTAGGCCACCCCGGCAAAGTCAAGCGCGCCCTGACCGGCATCGATCAAGCCTCCATAGACGCCTACGCCCAGCGCTACGTCGAGTACAAAGATATTTATCGGGAGGAACCCACCGAGTGAGCGAAGGCGCCGTAAAAAAGGAAGAAAAGCCGCGCAAGTTTCAAGCGATTCGCGGCACGCGCGATTTGCTGCCGCCAGAAACCGCTCTATGGACTCGTGTCGAGCAAACCGCCCACGAGGTCTTCGCAACGTTCGGATTCGGCGAAATCCGGCCCCCGGTTTTCGAGCCGACCGATTTGTTTGCTCGCGCCGTCGGGGGCGAAACCGACATCGTCTCCAAAGAGATGTACACCTTTGTCGACCGATCCGAAAAACTAGAGCCGCAGCCTTCCATCGGTAGCATGGACGTCTTCCTCGAGCAAGTGAAGCGACTCTCCAAATCCGGAGAACTTCCGCAAGACGAGATTGATCTCGAGTTGGTCGAAAAGCAGTGGAAAAAAGTCGATGGGCTGCTGCAGGGGATTTCTAAGATTGAGGCGGGCTCGACGGAAATCTATACGCTCATTATGCTCTTTGAGGCCCTGCGGCTGGGAGGCGACGTCTCGTTAAGACCCGAGGCCACCGCGAGCGTCTGCCGGGCCTACATCGAGCACAACATGCAGCAGCTTCCGCAGCCCGTGAAGCTGTACTACATGGGGCCGATGTTTCGGCGCGAGCGGCCGCAGAAAGGCCGCTACCGCCAGTTTTATCAAATAGGCGCGGAGATTCTGGGTGGACCCGATGCTCCCGCTATCGATGCAGAACTCATCGAAATGTTGATGACCTTCTTCGGAAAACTCGGCCTCGAAGGAACGACCCTCGACATCAACTCCATCGGCCACGCCGCAGATAACTGCCGTCGCGGCTACGTTCGAAAGCTCAAGGCCGAGCTCGAAAAAGTGAAAGACAAACTCGGCGCCGACTCACAACGCCGCATCGAAACAAATCCGTTGCGCGTTCTCGACTCGAAACTGGAACATGAGCAAGCCATTGTCGAGCAACTTCCGCGCATCGCTGATAACCTCTGCGACGACTGCAAAATGCATTACGCCGCCGTAAAACGCGAACTCGCTCTCCGCGACGTTGCCTATCGCGAAAACTGGCGCCTCGTTCGCGGCCTCGACTATTACATGCGCACCACGTTTGAAATCACCGCGCGCGGCCTCGGCTCGCAAAACGCCGTCTGCGGCGGCGGCCGCTACGACGGCCTCGTGCAACTTCTCGGGGGACCGCCCACAAAAGGCATCGGCTTCGCCATCGGCGAAGACCGCTTGATCTTGTCATTAGAAGAGAGCGGCAAAGTGCCAGCCGCACCAGGTCCCGATGTTTACATCGCCTGGATGGGCCAAAACGCCTATGCCACGGCGATCCGCGCCGCCAGAGCTCTGCGCAATGCCGGCCTCCGCGTCGAGCTACCCGCCACCGAACTGAAATTCGGTAAAGCCCTCGAACGTGCCAGCAAGCTCGGCTCGCGCTTTGCCCTCATCCTTGGCGATAATGAAGTTGCCGATGGCCAGTGGACGCTGAAGACCCTTCGAGACGGTTCGCAACAGAAACTCACCGAACCAGCTCTGCTAGAATATCTGCTTAAGCCGTAGTGGCACAGGCTTCAGCCTGTGCTAGCCGAGTGATCTTGGCGGTTTGAAATTGCCAGGCACAGACGAAGTCTGTGCCACTGGAGGAGATAGAAACCTTGCTCGATCTTCTAGGCAACCTCGAACGCACACACTATTGCGGCGCACTGCGCGCCCCTGACGAAGGCCGCGACGCCATCGTCATGGGCTGGGTCTCCGGCCGCCGCGACCTCGGCAACTTGCTCTTCCTCGACATTCGCGACCGTACCGGCATCGTGCAGGTGGTATTCAACAAGGAGTCGCAACCCACCGCGCACGCCAAAGCCGAGCAGGCGCGCAGCGAATTTGTGGTCGCGGTCGAAGGCCAAGTCATCAAGCGGCAAAAAGCGAATCCCGAAATCCCGACCGGCGAAGTCGAGCTGATCGCCGCGAAGCTCCACATTTTAAACAACGCCAAAACGCCGCCGTTTCCCATCGAAGACGAAATCAATGCCGCGGAAGAGACGCGCTTGCGCTACCGCTATCTCGACCTGCGTCGCCCCAAGCCGCACCGCAACCTCGCGCTACGCCACAAAATCGTTCTGGAAATTCGCAAAACCATGGACGAGATGGGCTTCCTCGAAGTCGAAACGCCCATGCTCACGCGCTCGACGCCCGAGGGCGCGCGGGACTATCTCGTTCCCAGCCGTGTCCATCACGGGCAGTTCTACGCGCTGCCGCAGTCGCCGCAGATCTTCAAGCAAATCCTGATGATTGGCGGGCTGGACCGCTACTTCCAGATCGTGAAATGTTTTCGCGACGAAGATTTGCGCGCCGACCGCCAGCCCGAATTCACCCAGCTCGACGTCGAGATGTCTTTCCCGCGCCAGGAAGACATCTTTCACGTCATCGAAACCGTCATGGTGCGCGCGTGCGCCGTCGCCGGCATCAAAACGCACGGGCCCTTCCCCCACATGCTCTACAAGGACGCCATCCGCAAGTACGGCAGCGACAAGCCCGACCTGCGCTTTAACATGGAGCTGCACGAAGTTACGGACTGCTTTCCGGAAGAAGCGAAAACCAAGCTGGGGATCGAAGGCAGCGTGTTTGCTCTCGCCGCTCCGGGCGCCGCCGGCTATTCGCGAAAACAGCTCGACGAGTTAACCGAAAAGGCCAAGTCCAACGGCGCGCGCGGCGCGTATTTTGTTAAAGTCGCGGTCGAAGGCACGACTTCGACCGTTGAAAAACTCGTCGGCGCAGAAAACGTTAAGAAACTCGCGGAGGCCTGCGGAGCAAAGACTGGCGATCTCATCGTCGCTGTAAGCGCGAAGCAGCAGATCAAAGGTACGGAAGCGGCCGCCCTCGTCGCCGGACAAGTGCGTTTGCAGCTCGGCGAAGCGCTTAATCTGATTGACCACTCCCAATGGAAATTCCTCTGGATCACGGGTTTCCCTCTCTTTGAATGGAGCGAAAACGACCAAGTCTGGGTCAGCGCCCAGCACCCTTTCACCGGCATCGTCGATGAAGACTTGGAAAAGCTCGAATCCGCGCCGTGGGAAGTGCGTTCCAAAGGCTACGACCTGGTCCTCAACGGCAACGAGCTTGGCTCCGGCAGCATCCGTATCCACCGCCAAGACATTCAGGAGCGCCTCTTCCGCGCGCTCGGCCTAAGCGAAGAGCAACTTCGCCGCCGTTTTGGCTTTTTCCTCGACGCGCTGACGTACGGCACGCCGCCCCACGGCGGCATCGCGCTCGGCATTGACCGTATCGCCATGCTTGTCGCCGGTGAAAAATCACTGCGCGAAGTGATCGCTTTCGCGAAGACTACCGCCGCGGTAGATTTAATGGCCGAGTCCCCGTCGGCGGTGGACCAGGGCCAGCTCGATCAGCTCGGCATCAAGCTAAAGTGATTTAGGACAGGAGTCTTGATGGATCGTCTCTGGGCCCTCAAGAACGATTTCGACCCAGTAGGGCGGATCTCTCTGGGATCGAGCGGTGCGGGTTTTTCTCTTCCGCATCACCCGATGCACGGTCTATCGATGCCCCTATTGCCGTTGGATCTTCCAGATCACTTGGGGCCATCGAATAGCTTGCTCGGTCAAGCAAACTGCTGGCGCTGCAAACGGCTGTTTTGAGATAGGGCCGGTTACCTCGGAGCCTTTCTCGTGATCGCTGGTCTGTACAGCCACGCGGTTGTAGACGTCCCTAAGCCTGCCAATGGGGGTGACCTTATCTTTTTCTTGGCGCTTGCTTTGCCAATCGGCTTGTGGTTTTGCTTACGTGGTGTGCAGGTGGCTCGGTCTGTTCACCGCTATAATAGTCGCGTTCCGTCGAGACCTTCATGAGCCGAATCAGGATATTGCCGGAGGCGGTAGCGAACAGAATCGCCGCGGGCGAAGTTGTCGAACGCCCCGCTTCGGTCGTCAAAGAGCTCCTTGAAAATGCATTGGACGCGGGCGCGAAAACGATCCGTGTTGAAACGGAAGTCGGCGGCAAGCGCATGATCCGCGTCATCGATGATGGGCACGGCATGAGCCACGACGACGCGTTGCTGGCCTTCGAGCGCCACGCCACAAGCAAACTGCGCTCCGCGGACGATTTGCTTTCCATCTCCACGCTCGGCTTCCGCGGAGAAGCACTCCCAACGATTGCCGCAGTCTCGCGGTTGCTTCTTGAAACGCGCGACGAATCGGAAGTCGAGGGCACGCGCCTTGAATTTGCCGGCGGAAAACTTGTCGGCGTAAAGCCTGCGGGCCTGCCTCCGGGAACAACCATCAGTGTCGCCGATCTTTTCTACTGCGTACCGGCGCGTCGACAATTTCTCAAATCAGATACGACCGAACTCGGTCACATCGCCTCGCTCGTCACGCATTACGCGCTGGCCAATCCAGACAAACACTTCGTCCTGACCACGCCGACACAGGAAATCATCAACAGTCCGCCCGCCGAGAAACTCGCCGACCGCATCTACCAACTCTTTGGCCGACAATCGATGGAAGAGCTGGTTGAAATTCCGCCAGCCTCGGCAGCATTTCGCGCGGCGATCACCGAGCCCGAACTCGAAGCCGGCGAAGAAAGCGCCACGCTGACGGTTCGAGGTTTCACGTCGCGCCCCGAGGTGCAACGGCCGAACCGTAATGGCATCTACATTTTCGTGAATCGCCGCCTGGTGCGCGACCGTTTGATTCTGCACGCGATTCACGAAGCTTATCGCAACATTCTGCCGCCCACCGTTTTTCCCGCCACGCTGCTTTTTCTCGAAATGCCCTACGACGAAGTCGACGTCAACGTGCACCCCGCAAAAATCGAAGTGAGATTCCGCCGCTCGCAATTCGTTCACGATTTCGCGCGTGATTCGATCCGCCAGGTGCTCATGAGCGTTCGTCCGGTTCCCAGTTTCGCCGCGGCCGCCACCGCAATTCCGCCAGGCTCGGCGCCTACCACGCCAGCTTTTTCTCCCGCGACCTTTGGCGCCGCCGCGGCTTGCGGCGCGCCGCGCGCCATCATCCCGGCGATCGAAGAGATCGCTCTCGGGTCAGGCGGCGGCTCCGACGGCGGTTTTGATTTGACAACCGATCTGCTCCGGCCCGTCGAGCAACGATTTACGTTTCCGGCTGGTCGGGAGTCTTCCATCGAGTCCGGAGCGGCTTTCGGGGCGGCCGCGGCTGCTCCGCTACTCGGCGCCTCCAACTGGGCTGGAAATCTGGCTGCGCCTAGCGCCAGTGCGCCGGCCACACTTCCTCGGCCCGAGCAGATCGCCGACCTAAAACCGCTGGGCCAGGTGAGTTCGAGCTTTATTGTTGCGGTGAACGGCGAGGGTTTATGGCTTGTCGACCAGCATGTCGCGCACGAGCGCGTGCTCTTCGAGCAGCACCTCGACGCACGGCGCGCCGGGAGAGTGGAAGCGCAGCGCATGCTCATGCCGCTGGTGATCGAGCTTTCACCCCGGCAAATCGTGATTTACGAAAAAATTGCCGAGGAGCTGGCCGCGAATGGATTCGAAGTCGAGCCGATGGGGCCGCGCAGCGTTGCGATTCAAGCCGTGCCAGCAGGAATCGCGCCCGGAGACGCGGAAAAACTCTTGACGGAAATCCTTGACGGCATCGAGCGGGAGAACGCGGTCATTTCCATCGATACGTTGCAGGCCAAGATCGCGGCTTCGACCGCTTGCCATGCGGCGATTAAAGTGAATATGCCGCTCGATCAAACGAAAATGGAATGGCTGCTCGGCGCCCTCGCGAAAACCGATTGCCCCATGAGTTGCCCGCACGGACGTCCCGTCGTGCTGCGCTATTCCGTGAGAGAAATCGAAAAGGCGTTTCACCGGATTTAGACCCAGCTACCAGCGGGCGGGGCAAGCCCCGCCCCTACCAAGGGAGCCACCACGGAGGCAGAGGAAGCGATGACGGAGACGCAAAAGACAGCTGTTATTTTTGGGCTGGCGAACAAGCGCAGCATCGCATGGGCGATAGCGCAGAAGCTCGCACAGGCGGGATGGCGGCTGGCGATCACCTATCAAAACGAGCGGCTCGCGCTCGAAGCGAAAGATTTGATTGGAGAGTTGCCCGGAGCCACCGGATTCATGTGTGACGTTACCAAGGACGACGAGATCGCGCGGTTGTTTGACGAGCTGAAGGCCAGCCACGGTACTCTCGATGGGTTGGTGCACAGCGTGGGATTCGCTCCGCCCGAAGAATTGAAAAACCCGTTCCTGAATACAACCCGCGAAGGATTCCGCATGGCGCACGACATAAGCGTCTATTCGCTGATCGCCGTCGCGCGCGGCGCGGCGCCGCTCATGGCTTCTGGCGGAGGAATCGTCACGCTGACCTACTACGGCTCAGAAAAGGTTGTGCCGAATTACAACGTCATGGGCGTGGCCAAGGCAGCCTTGGAAGCGACGGTGCGGTATCTGGCCTACGATCTAGGACCGAGGGCCATCCGCGTCAACGCCATTTCCGCGGGGCCCATCAAGACGCTGGCGGCACGAGGCATCGCCAATTTTGGAGATATGCTCAGGACGCAGATCGAGCGCGCACCGCTGAAACGAAACGTTGATCCGGGCGAAGTGGGCTCGACGGCGGCGTTTCTGCTTTCTGACGCAGGTTCCGGGATTACGGGCGAGACGATTTACGTCGATTGCGGCTACAACATTATGGGTTTCTGAGTGCACAGGCACTCCTGCCTGTGCGGTTTTTCTATGCTCTTCGTGAGGGCGTGCGCACCAGGGCCGCCTGCGCTGTTTTGTTTTCTTGCGCCACGGATCGAACTGCGCACCGCCAGGAGTGGCGGTGCAACCAAAATGCCAAGACTCACGATTGCCATTGACGGACCTGCAGGCTCGGGGAAGAGCAGCCTGGCGAAGCGCGTCGCGCAGACTCTAGGATATTTGTACCTCGACAGCGGCGCGATGTACCGTGCGCTTGCGCTAAAAGCGCTGAGAGAGAAAGTCGCGCTGGACAATTCTCTCGCCCTCGAGGATCTCGCGCGTGGCACGCACATCGAACTGAAACCACCAACACCGGAACAGGAAGCCGCGGGATCGAAAAATCGTGTTTTTCTCGACACCGAAGAAGTGACCCAGGCGATCCGAACCGCCGAAGTGGCGCAAGCCGCGTCGCGGCTCGCTACCACCGCCGGAGTGCGAGAGGTCCTTGTTGCCGAGCAGCAGCGCGCCGGCGCCGGTGGAGGCGTGGTGATGGAGGGGCGCGACATCGGTACCGTCGTTTTCCCCCGCGCCGAGTTGAAGATTTTTTTGGAGGCTTCTCCGGAAGTGCGCGCCGGGCGCCGCTGGAAAGAGCACCAGGAAAAAGGCGAAGTGATGACCCTCGCGCAAGTCTTAGAAGAAGTTCGCGAACGCGATCGCCGCGACCGCGAGCGTAAGGTTTCGCCGCTAGTGCGCGCGTCCGACGCCGTGCTGGTGGACAACACCGCGATGGATGTCGAAGAGACCGCGCGACTCGTAGTGATGCTGGCGCGCGAGCGCGAAAAGGAATTGTCCACAGCGGCGGGCAGGGAACTGTAGTTCGGCTTCCGTCGACGCCCTTGACCCAAGGCAGTTCCTCCGACAACTCGCACCTTCCTCGAATCAAGCATCGCGAAATAGCATGCCGCACCCGCTCACCGAACACAGTTTGCGACTCGGCACAAAACTCAAGGACGTGGTGTCTATTGAACGCACGGAGTTGAAGTGACGAGAGGGACGCATGGGCGACGGGAACATGCTGGAATTATGGCGTTCCATGGGAACGCTGTGTCATGGAGTTGTGATGGTGCTGGCGATTATGTTTGTGCGATCGGTAGGCGTCGGTGCAAGCCGCGCTCTCCGCTATCGCCTGGCACGCGAACAATCGAAAGCCTACATTGTGGAGACTATCGATTCCTTTCGCGACGGCAAACTGGACCAGGCGATTGTGGCAGCGGAAGGCAACAAAAGGAGTCACATTGCAAGCGTCGTCGCGGCAGGCTTGCTGGATTTTCAGGCGGCGCCGGAAGGAATGTCCGAACAGCAGGTGATCGAAGGCGTCGAGCGGAGCCTCGAGCGTTCCAGCGCGGAAACCACCGAGGAATTGAAGCGCGGCTTGAGCGGGCTGGCGACGATTGCGGCCACGGCGCCGTTTGTGGGATTGTTTGGCACGGTTATCGGAATCTTGAACGCTTTTCGCAGTATCGATGTGGCCCACGCAACGGCAATCAAAGTCATCGCCGGGTCGATTTCAGAGGCACTGCTGACCACCGCGATTGGATTGTCGGTCGCGGTCCCGGCCGTGTGGTGTTACAACCTGCTGACCAACCAGATGGATGCGTTTGGCGTCGAAATGCAAAACTGCGCGCTCGAGCTGGTGACCTATCTCCGCGCGCGTCAGGTGGGAGTGCAGAAGGACATGCGCGCGCCGATTATTTCTGCGTGAAGGATATCCCGCTCCGCGAATTACCAGAAATGTTTTGCGAAAGCCGGAGCACGGGAAGTGCCGAGACCCCCGGCGAGCACTAAGTACTTGAGAATTAACAGGTACCGCGAAAAATGGGCCAAAAATGAAGATTTTCAGAAATAGGGCTTGACAGAAAAACGGAGTTCGTTTACTTTCGGGATACCTCAGTTGTACGCCTGCCTGACGGCGGGTCCTCACTGAGCGTGAAAAGCAAATATGAGACACGAAGATAAAAGCCAAGTCGAAACCGCACCAAGGCGATCGGGTCTCGTGGATTGCTTGTTCACGCGACTCTAAAAAACCGCTTAAGTCGTTTCGATCCAACAATATTCGTCGCCAAAGCACTATTGCTTTGCGGTGAAACTGTAGCTAGCTCCAAGAATTTCAAGCTACAGGGACAGCGTAAATCTCTTTTTATGACAGAAATGTTTTGCAAAAAGACTTGATCCCGGGATGGTGAAGTTCACGGTTACTTCTGTGGCAAGGCCGAAAGGCTCGGGTTCGAAGCCCGAAAGGCCGTGGGCGCCGATTCCTCCCGGAATTTTCAGCGGCTCCTGAGATGGTGGAGTGATGCGAACTTCAAAACGCGACGCTGCGGGTGTGCCTGGAGGAGAAGCAAAGAGGTAACGAAGTAAGGAGAAAAGAGAGACGGAAGAGTTTGCGGCGTGGTGAAGGCGCGGGTTACTTCGACGAGCCGATGGTCGTGGGTTCGATTCCCACCGGTGGCGCAAGCCGCCGCAGCTCAGTGGTAGAGCAGCGGAAAGAAAACGCCCGCGCCGCGGATTCCCGCCGCAAGAAGATGCCGGGATGGCGCGGAGGAGAGCTACTTCGTCTGCAAACGATGCGGGGCTGCTGCTCCGCAGCTCTGCTCGATAATTCCTCCCGGCTCGAATTTGCCGGCGCGAATCGCTGATCGGTGGGCGATTCGCGCCGTAGCAGGGGAAAAAGACGCGGGGCTGCGAAGACTTCGCTCTCCGCCATGGAGTTCGCTCGCGTCTGAAATAGTGACGCGAGGCGACGAGGTTGGACGTGGTGCAGGACAGGGTTACTTCGCCTGACACGCGGGAGGTTGTGGGTTCGAATCCCACCTGGCTGAGGTGAGCCAGTAGCTCAATGGATAGAGCACTTAATGTCCCTGGCCGGATGTTCCCGTCCAGCAGTTTTTTCTAGAAGCGGATTTGAGTCCGCGGAAAGAGGCCGTCAAATGGAGAGGAACATCAAGAAACGAGATCACCCCTAGTGTTGTGTCAGCACCGGGCCGCGGAGCGATGCTCCGCGCCGTAAACACATTCCGACTGCATGAGGCAGTCTTAGAAAGGAAAAAGCAGTGGGCAGCGATTTGCATCGGTACTTTTCCCGAATGGGCGCACGCCTCAAGGTTTTGGAGGGCGAGCCTGTGGGCCGCCGCTGGGGCATACGCCGCTCTCGCGAGGAAGCGCCGCGCATTGTTCTCGACATCCGTCGGGACAAACACGGTGAATACTTCGAGATTCGGACAGGACCCGGCAGCAGGCAGGAGATCGTCGTTCTAAACGTCCAGCCTCGGGAAAAGCATTTGCTTTTACTCAGCCGACAATTCGGCGAGCAAGGGCAGTTTCTGGCCAAGCAGAAGTTTCTGTGCGGCCACGACGAGCGGCATTGGTTTGTAGCAGCAATTCCAGAAAACGAACCAGTAAGCACCGTCGCGGGCGCTAAGATCGCGCTGAAGCCAGAGGAAGTCCGAACACGAGAAGGCCTGCTTGGAATTTCACGGAAAGCGAGCTTCCAGCGCAGGAATTCTGCCTTCATTCGCCAAGGGGAATGGTTTTTTGTTCCTGCGGCGCTCGAAGCTGATCCGCGACTCGTCCTCAAGAACGAGCCGCTCTCTCGCGGAAACGGCGGGAAGCCGCACTGGGCCGAGGAATGTTACCGGTCCGGCGGAGACACCGTGTACGTCTCGACAAGATATCCGTCGGGATTGACCGCCGAGGAGTACCAGAAATTGCCGGCGAGCGAGCGGAATGCGGGTTTCAACGTCATGAAGCGCGGTGCCGCGGTCTATGTGCGCGGGAAGATGTCGCATCCCGATCACGAGACCGTGTCACTCCATGGCTGGCATCGCGTGTTGATGAACACCGAGAACCGTTCGAGGGCAATGCGTTTTCTGGCGTTTCTCGACTAACGACCGGGGTTTGCGCCCGGAGAAGGATTCCGGGGCACAAGCCCCAGGAGAAAGGAGGGAGGTAGAAATGGTGAAGAGCAACGTATGGAAGCGAATGTTTCCGGTGCGGACGCACGAAGGGGCGGTGGCCCAGAAGGTCGACGCCAAGCGCGAACTTCGGCGCACGGTGCTGACGTGCCTGCTCTGGGAAGACGCGTTCTACCAGAAGGGCAACGACATTGCGAAGCGCATCGCGGAGCTCGTGGCGCAGAACAAGCCGGAGGATGTGGCGGCTCTTGCGCGCGAAGCCCGCGACAAGATGCAGCTTCGCCATGCACCGCTCTTTGTGACGCGCGAACTTGCCCGGCGCAAGGGCGCGGGACCGCTCGTAGCGGAGACGCTCGAACACGTGATCCAGCGGGCTGACGAACTCGGCGAGTTCGCGGCACTCTACTGGAAGGAGATGAAGCAGCCGCTGTCCGCAGGGGTAAAGCGCGGGCTG
>Ga0210403_10000833_pt1 | contig 30615 bp, 26 predicted proteins | sample IncBWC19MmetaG_FD_150863 | JGI IMG/M metagenome (GOLD analysis project Ga0210403, IMG submission 150863) | Forest soil microbial communities from Barre Woods Harvard Forest LTER site, Petersham, Massachusetts, United States - Inc-BW-C-19-M | ecosystem: Environmental > Terrestrial > Soil >...
CCCCGGAGTACGAAGTACAAGAAACCCATGCCAAGATCGCTGGCCTTCTGACGGCCGCCGGAATTACCAGCCGCAAGTCCAATATCATGCGCTACTCGGAGCTGTTGGCCAGTGACATGGTGCGCTACCAACTGGTGGCGCGCAATGAGTGGATTTCCCGGTTCTGGTTCGTGGACCAGGAGGTGCGGAAAAAGCTGCCACTGGCGGCCCCTCTGGCCGGGAAGCATATCGTCATCTACGACTTCGAAGACAACTTTACACGGATGCTGGCCCACATATTGTCTTCCTTGGGCGCCGCGGTGCGCATCCTGAGCTGGGACCAATGGGCGCCCGATAAGCTGGCCGGCGATCTGGTGATACTGGGGCCTGGTCCCGGCGATCCCGCCAATTCTTCAGACCCGCGCATTGCCACCGGCCAGCGTGCCGCCCGCTACCTGCTCCAATCCAAAAGGCCCTTCCTGGCCGTGTGTCTTGGACATCAGATACTGTCGCAGGCGCTGGGCCTGGAACTCTTCAGAAAAGAACGTCCGACTCAAGGGACGCAGGCCACCGTCGAGCTGTTCGGAAAGCCTGAACGCGTCGGCTTCTACAACACCTTCGCCGCCCGGTATTCACAACCAATCGAATCGGTTGAAATTAGCGCGCTGCCGGATGGAGAAATCTACGCCACACGCGGACGCCATTTTGTATCTTTTCAGTTCCATGTAGAGTCGATCCTGACTGAAAACGGCCCTGAGATATTGGCCCAGGCGCTTTCCGGCATTTTGGTTTGATTGCTAATCGCCAATCGCTGCTCTACACTACGACCACACCATGAAGATTTACACCTGGGACGAGCGCATTGCGCGCGCGGAGAAACTCTCGAAGGAACAGCCGGCGGTTCGCCAGCTTCTTGATGTCTACCTGAAGGCAGCGCGCTTGCAGAAGCAAATCGGCCAGAGCTTCACCCAAACGGAGCACACCGACATACGCTCGGTATTGAAATTCCTGCCGGAATTGAAGGCCCTCGTTCAGAAACTGGATTCCCCGGCGCTGTCACGGGCGTTCGAAGAGCTGGGCAGCGACCAGGAGCGCTGGAGCGAACTGCTTTTGGAGCAATGGGAGCAGCGCGAGGAGCCGGGAACGCCGGCCCGCGCCTTTCTGGCCTGGGTGTTGATTCAGCCGTATGCGCAGCATATGATGGCGCGCATGGCGGCGCAGACTGATACAGAACTGGCGCAGTGTCCCGCGTGCGGCAATCCGCCGCAGGTGTCGATGCTCAGGGAATTCAACAACGGCGCCAAGCGCTCGCTGGTGTGCGTGATGTGCGCCACCGAATGGGAGGTCCGCAGAGTGTTATGCGTGAACTGCGGTGAAGAGCACAAAGACAAGCTGCCGGTCTTCAGCGCCGAAGAGTTCGCGCAGGCCCGCATCGAAGCCTGTGACAACTGCAAGACCTACATCAAATGCCTCGACCTGACCAAAGACGGCCACGCCGTGCCTCAGGTCGACGATCTGGCCACCCTGGCGCTCGACCTATGGGCGCACGAGCAAGGCTACGAACGGCAGCAGCCGAATATCTTCATGCTGCCGGCGGAATAACCGCAGTGAATGGAAATAAAAATCCCGGCCCGATTTTCCGGGCCGGGAAAACGCGATTGGCCTGCAAGCGATGCTACTGGATGGTCAAACTCGCGCTGGCCGAGTGACTCAGACTTCCGCTGGCCCCGGTAATGGTCATGGTTTGAGTTCCAGTCGACGCTTTTCTGCTCACCGCAACAGTCAGGGTCGAGTTCCCCGAACCGCTAACGGAGGCGGGATTGAAGGTCGCGGTTACATGTCCGGGCACTCCGCTAACGCTCAAGCTTACAGTCCCGGTGAATCCGTTGACCGCGCCGATGTTTACTGTGTAGTTGCCGCTCGCGCCCCGGGCCACGCTCAGGCTCGTGGGAGAGACAGAGATGGAGAAATCCGGGTTCGGACCCTGGACAACCAGAGTCACGGTGGTGGAGTGGGAGACAGTCCCGCTGGTTCCCGTGATGGTCAAGGTAAAGGTCCCAGCCGGAGTTGTGCTGCTGGTGGAAACACTCAGCGTGGAATTGCCCGAGTTGGCCACCGAGGTCGGGTTGAAGCTGGCGGTTGCGCCTGACGGCAGGCCGCTCACGCTCAAATTCACCGTACCCGTGAATCCGTTGATGGCGCCTACGGTGGTGGTGTAGCTGGTACCCGCTCCTTGAGTCACCGATTGCGACGCCGGCGATGCCGATACCGAAAAGTCAGCCGCCGTTCCGCAGGAGCTGAATTTGAAATTGCCGATGCGGGTGCTCCAATTGAAGCTACCGCTGGCCTTCAAATATTCAGTGGTGTACCAGAGGGTGCAATCGTCCACCGGGTCTACGCTGATGCTGCTGTAATCGCCCCAGCGATTGAGGTTTCCATTCTGTGAACCGGTGCCATCTTGAATGGTCAGCTCACTCGCCAGGGTGCCCAGCGGATCAGCCGGGTTGCGCCCGGTAAAACGAATGCCGGGATTGATGCTACCGCTGGAAACACTGTAGCCGACACCGATGTTCCCCACGTGGTCCATCCCCATACTGCCCATCCACCGGAAGGTGGCATCCGGCGCGAACGTGCCCTGCTGAAACAGGACGGGGGAGGCAGGACTCCGGATTTCGTACCAGCGGATGCCAACGCTGCTACCGGCGGTGATCGAGTGGTTCACCACCAGGGCTTCGTGGTCGCCAAAGTTACGATAGGCCAGCCGGTACATGAGGCGGTCGGCAAGTGAATCCAATTGCTGAGGGACCCCCAACTGCGGAATGCATGTGCCGCCCCCATTACAGGCTGCCGTGAAAGCCGCCACAGGGATGTTGGTCGGTCCGGTCAGCGTAGCGGTACCGGCAGTAAAGTTGATGTTGGTCATCTTGAACAGTTCCAGTTGGTTCGCGCCAAAGTCGAGGAAATAAGCTGGCGAACCGGCCGGAGGAGCGGTGGCGCCATCGATATCCGATGGGAGCACTCCACCAAAAGAGGTGCTCAACTGGAAGCAGATCTGGGTTGCAGCAGCGCCATTGAGCATGGCGGTGCGGTCCAGGGCGCACAGCTTAGGACCGGAGAAGGTCGATCCGTTGGCGAAAATATTATAGGTAAAAAGATAGGCGTTGTTCCACACACCCATCTTTGGGTAATCGTTGAAATCGACGGTCCCGTAGTTGAATGCGTACACATTGAACGCGCCGGTGGCATCCGAAGTCTGCGATACCGCCACGCATTCCATAAAGCCGGCCGTGCTTCCCTGCGTAATCTCCAATTGGGAGAGCACCCAACGGTTGGCCGCTTTGTCATATTGGGCGATGGGGTCGCCGTCATTGTTCGCGGCGCAGGGATGGCTGGCGCCCAATGCCTGGAACAGAGTATTGCCGGCCAGGGGGCCAGACAGCAACGCGCCGGCCTTCGAGAACACTGCAAAAGAAGTATTCACCCACTGCACAACCTGGGTCGCGCCCACCGCCATGTTGGTATCGGGAGGAGCGGAATTAGGGGTAAACCCGCCCAACCCTACGCCTACACCGTCAAAGCTGGAAACCCCACCCACGGTTGGGGCAGCGCGGTTGGTGGCAGTTTGCAATACTGGATCGATAGTTCCCGGGGCGGCAACTCCCGTCACGCCCTTCCGGGGAAGCACATGCAGCGGCTTTTCGTGGTTGGGCGCGGTAACCGGCATAGAAACCATGTCGCGCACAGCGATGGTCTTCGCAAAATCCGCGCGCGTGACTTCCGCCGGACCGAAATTTTTTGGGGAACTGGCAGCCTTCCCTGTTTGTGCCATCAAAGAGCCAATGGCCAGCATTACAGAGACCAAGACAAACGCGGGTGTAGTCTTTCCAAAGGGAGATTTCACGTTTTTATTTCTCCTCACCGTAGTGGACTTTGCATACGATTGTTGCAATGAATATGCCGGAATAAGCCGATGCAGATATGTGATTCATCGGCGGTCGAGCGAAAAAACTGCGGCGCTCAATGGCAACGGCAGTCTACTAGAAGGGGTAGTATGTAAAGATTTGTCAATGGATATTTCCTGTAATCAGGAAACAGAAACTGCGTAGACAAGAAAACCGGTATAGCTGAGGATGCCTAAATCAAATCATGCGAGCGGCGCTTAAGGCGCTCTGCTTCATAGTAGAAATGGCTTTTGACGCTTGCAAAAATCTATCGCGCTGGCCGCATAAAGATTTATTAATATTTTCTAATCTAGCGTCCTGAAAGATTAGCAATCACTTAATTTTTTGCGGAATCCGAAACGGCATCCCTACGCTGAAGCTTTAGCACCAGCCGCAGCAGTGTCTCTATCGCTTAACTGAACTGCGACCGAAACACCGCTTTGATGTGTTCCAGTCTCCGGCTAAGCTGCTCTGCCCGCTCGGCCAGACCCAATTCCCGGGCCAAGCTGATGGCATCATGAAGGGACTCCTTGGCGTCGCTATAGAACGTACTGGCCGATCGCGCAGAGTGCGCGTCATACATCTGGTCATAGGCTTTTTCGGCCAGGGCCTCGCAAGCCCGCAGGCGATCGCTCTTCAGCTCTTCGCTGGTACGCTCGAAGCCTGTATCCATGGGCGAAAACTTCACCGGCAGGGTGGTAACGATGGCCCTTTCATTGCTCAACCGGGCGGTGCGAAACAGGGCCGGTAATTCTCCAGGAACGGCGGCCTGGGGCAGCAGAAACAGGTCGGGGAAGAGCGGAGGCCGGAGCAGCGAGTCGAAGCTTTCGTCCAGGAGCCAGTTGCCGGCCACCGGGAGCGCCGCATACTCTGCGCCGATGGCGGCGTAGAGGTTGAGCGCCAGCCGCAGCAGGTTCATGGCGGGATGAGTGGTGAGCCGTTGTTCTTCCATGGCCTCATAACGCTGATGCAGCAGCATGTACGGCGGGCGGCGTCCGCGCAACCGGAATTCCAAATGCGTACGCTGCCGGCCGGCGAACGCCACCACGCATCCATCCCACGCGGAGGCGGAAGCCACGACGTGCGCCCCGGAAACATCCGCGAGCTTCTCTTCCCTGCGCCAGAACCGCTCTTCCGCGTCATAGCTCAGCCGCTGGACGTTCAGGCCTTCGCGCATCTGTTGCCCGTGGTCCATCATGGCATGCATGGCGGATTCCACGATCTCATCTACCGGCTTCGCCAGCCCCCAGAAGACCATCGTGCATGCGCCGACATTGCCAATGACCAACTCCAGCATTTCCAAGGGCACGGCGACTGGAGCGCGGCTGCTGTCATCATAAAACTGCACCACTGCTCCCAGCGGCTCGCCTTGTTCGCCCCGTTGGACCTCCACTACGTGGCCCTCACAGCCCTGAGAGAGGGCGTGCTCCGGCAGGTCGCGCACCAGCCGCACGGTTTCGCCTGCATATAGCAAAGTGCGGATATTGTACCTTGCGGCCGTTGGCAGCTTGTTATACTGCCTCATGCCCAACGGCGGACCTGATAACTGCAGCACATGCGGATTCAACCGCCGCAATCAAGGCATCTGGCGTAACCCTTCCCCAAATGAAGACCTGTGGCCCTTTTGTGAGATCCGGAAGGCGCCGATCACCAGTGACCACTGGACCTACTGCCAGAACTGGCACACGCGCACACGTGAACCCATCGGTCCGATTTATACCTCCGGACTCTACGAGAGCGGATACTGCCGCATCCCCTGGCACGGAAACATCGAGCCGGACAAAGGCGCATCCGGAGTCTGCGGCGAATGCGGCGCTCATTTTTCTGACGGCGTAGAGGTGGCCCTGGTCGAAGGCGCTCCGGGCCGGTTCTGCAGCAACCTCCACTACCTGGACTGGTGGCGCCGCCAGCATTCGCAAGAGGAAGCGCCGATGAGCGCGGGGATTGGATAAGTTCGGATTTAAAAATGGAATTTGAAATTTGAAATTTAAAATCATGCAGCTGCGATGAAATTCCGGCGGTGCTACTTTTCAAGTTTAAAATTCAAAATCTTTCTTTACAGGTTGGCAATGACTAAACACAGTTACTGTTCGCTCCTCCTGCGCTTCGCTCTAGCCGTACTACCGGTTCTTGCCCAGGGCCAGGGACAAAGTAAGCCTTCAGAATCGGCCCCGCAGGCAGCGCCAGGTGATCCAACGGCGCCGGCTGCGCGTGTCGATCCCGAGGCCCCTTTGCCGAAAGCCCAGCCTGGCGATGTGGATACCGTCGAACATCTTTCGGCTGCGGTTTATGACGTGATTTCCGGGCCTGCAGGCCAGTCCCGCGACTGGAACCGTTTCCGCTCATTGTTTTATCCGGGCATTGGGCGGCTCATTCCCAGCGGACGCAACTCCGCCGGTGTCGTTAGCGCGCGCAGCCTTACCCCGGAAGAATACATAGAACGCGCCTCACCGGTTTTCTCCAAAGAGGGCTTCTTCGAATCATCGGTCGCCAACCGCATCGAGATATGGGACCACCTTGCCCAAGTCTGGAGCACCTACGAATCGCGCCACGCAAAAGATAGCGCGCCTTTCGCGCGGGGCATCAACAGCTTCCAATTCATGTATGACGGCAAACGCTGGTGGGTGATGACGATTTATTGGGAAGGCGAACAGCCGGCTCATCCACTGCCGGAGAAGTACCTTCGGTAGGATTGCCAGTATTGCCAGAATCGCCGGTATTGCCAGGATTGGAAGAGCAGCAATTAGCAACTAGCACTCAGCACTCAGCCCCCGAAACCGTTTCGTTCCTTACAAGAGCGCAAGCTCTGCTTGGCGGGCTGGTTTTTACTGATGGCTAGAGCAAGGGGCCTCAGGGCTGAATGCTAATTGCCAATTGCTAATTGCTGCTCTTCCAATCCTGGCAATACCGGCGATTCTGGCAATTCCTTTGCGCCCTTCGCGTACTTTGCGGTGAATTGTTTTTTGATTGCGTGCTCGCCGCGCTCATGCGGTAAAGTTATCCCATGCGAGCGCATATAATCCCTGCCCTGCTGCTGGGGCTTCTGACGCTGGCCTTGGTTCCTTCTGCTGTCGGCCAGACGCATCACCGTAAAGAATCAAAGGCTCCGCCAAAGCCGGTTGCGTTGACTGCCCAGGAGCGCGCCTTGCACGTGTTGCAGCGGCTGACCTTTGGGCCGCGTCCCGGCGATCTCGAAGCCGTGATGGCCACGGGCGTTGAAAGCTGGATCGAGCAGCAGCTCAACCCGGCACAGATTCCCGATGCCACGCTCGAAGGACGCCTCGGTCCGTTGCGCACATTGCGCCTCTCCCCACGGGAAGCCGCGCAAAGTTTTCCCAGCGCGCAGATGATTCGTGAGGCCGCCGAAGGCAAACGCGCCTACCCGCTCGACCCGGTGCAATTCGGTCTGTGGGAGGTGCTGGTCGATAAATACAACGAGCAGCAGAGGAACAACGCTTCGCCGCCACCGGCCCTGGATGATGCAGCGCGCAAGGCGCTCGATCAGGCGTCACGGGACGCCGGCCGGCGGCTTACGGAAATGCTCCTGGGCCTGCCCAAGCCCAACCGCATGACCGCCCTGATGAAATTGCCCCTCAGCGATCGCCGCGTGCTGGCGCAATTCCTGCTCGGTGATTTACGAGACAAATTGCTGCCCGATTTCACACCCGCCGAACGGGAAACTTATCTCGCCCTCAACAACCCCACGGGAGTGGTGATTGGAGAATTGCAACAGGCAAAGGTCCTACGCGTGGTCTACGGTGAGCGGCAACTCGAAGAGGTGATGACCGATTTCTGGTTCAATCACTTTAACATCTTCCTCAATAAAGACTCGGACCAATACTTCGTGACCAGCTACGAGCGGGAAGCGATTCGGCCTCATGCGCTGGGCAACTTCCGCGACATGCTGGTTGCAGTGGCCAAGAGCCCGGCCATGCTTTTTTATCTTGATAACGCGGCCAGCATGGGTCCGTCTTCGCAGGCCGCTGGAGTGAAGCCCGGCCAGCCACCGCCTGCGGGCGCCGCCAGCCGCGGGCTCAATGAGAACTACGGGCGCGAACTCATGGAGCTCCACACCCTGGGGGTCGATGGAGGATACACGCAGAACGATGTCACACAGGTGGCGCGTGTCTTTACCGGATGGACCATCCAGCCCTTCGATCAGGGATGGGGATTCGTTTTCGACCCGCGCCGCCATGATCCAGGGCCGAAGACCGTCCTGGGCAAGACCATTCAGGAAAGCGGCATGAATGAAGGCTTGCAGGTGCTCGACATGCTGGCCCACTCTCCGGCTACAGCCAGCTTCATCTCCGGAAAGCTGGCCCGGCGATTTGTCGCCGATGAGCCTCCTCAGGCGCTGGTGGCCGCCATGGCCGAGACCTTTCTTAGCACCAACGGAGACATCAAGGCAGTGCTGCGCACCCTGTTCAACTCCAAGGAATTCTGGTCGCCTGTCTACTATCGCAAGAAGGTGAAGACCCCGCTGGAGTTCGTGGCTTCCGCCGTGCGGGCCACAGGGGCCCAGGTGCAAAACCCAGGGGCGCTGGTGCAGGCCCTCAATAAGATGGGGATGCCGCTGTATCAGATGCAGCCGCCCACCGGTTATTCAACCCGGGCCGAAGTCTGGATGAATTCCGATGCCCTGCTCGAACGATTGAATTTCGCCATTGGCCTGACGACCGGCGGACTGGGCGGCGTGAACTGCGATCCGCTGCGGGTCCTGGCCCTGGGATTAATGGCCCGCTCGCCTCGTGAAGACGTTGTCCGGGTCAATACCAGCGGCGGGACCGATGCCGCCGTTACTCTGGTGGAAGATGCACTCATCGGCGGAGCGCTCTCACAGCAATCGGACAGCGCCATCCGCAAATCGCTGGCCGACCCAAAGATCGCCAGCCACACGCTAGATGATCCCGGAAAGCTTCTGGGCACAGTCGTGGGACTGGCGCTGGGCTCACCAGAGTTTCAGGAAAGATGAAAGAAATTGCCAGAATTGCCAAAATCGCCGGTATTGCCAGAATTGGAAGGAAGCCATTAGCTCTTAGCCATTAGCCATTAGCTCTTAGCATTCAGCCCCGAAACCGTCTTATTCCTCGCAAGAACGCAAGCTCTATGCGGTGGGATGTTTTCTTGCTGATTGCCAAATAGCAAGACGCTTCACGGGCTGGTGGCCAAGTGCTAATGGCTAAGAGCTAATGGCTTCCTTCCAATTCTGGCAATACCGGCAATTCTGGCAATTCTCTCTGTTACTTTCCCACCACCAGCAAGACAAACGATCCCGGTTTCATGCTGCGGCGCGGCTGCTTTCCTTCACCGCCTGGAACCATCTCAATTTCCGCGGTCACTAGAAATACATCGTGGGTGGCCGGATCGAGGGCCATGGTGCGCGCACCCTTCCTGGTTTCCACGTTCTGCACGACTGTGTATTTGTCGGCTGAGTCTTCATGGGCTACGGTCAGAGTGCCGTCGCCGTTGGAGCTGAAAACCAGGCGGGTGCCCGGATCAAAAGCCATGGCGTCGGTGCCTTCACCGATGGGGAAGGTGGTAACCACGTCGCCATTGCCGGCATTGACCACGGCCACGACTTTGTTGTGACAGCCGGCAAACAAGCGGTGCGTCTTGGTATCGATGGCCAGCCCGGCAGGTTCTTCGCAGGACTTCAGTGGCCAGGTTTTCACCACGGTGGCCTTGCGGGCATCGATGCTGGTCAGCTCGTGCGTGTCTTCGATGTTCACAAAGACCATGCCTTTGCCGTCAGCGGCCGCGAATTCCGGCTTGCCATTCAGCGGAATGTTGCCCACCACGGTTCCCTTCACCGCGTCAATGGCGGTGGCGTTCTTGCTCCGCCCGTTAAAAGTGAAGACCCGCTTGCTGGCCGCGTCATAGAAAATGGCATCGGGATTCTGCGCGTCGATCGTGATGCGTCCCGTTTCCTTCAGGGTCTTCAAGTCAAATACCGTGACCGTGTTGTCGCGGCCGTTGCTGGTGAACCCTTTGCCCAGATCTTGCGCTATCGCAATGCCGTGGACTCCGGCGGTATTGGGGATATCGCCCAGCACTGTGCCTTTATACGGGTCAACGACCATCACGTGGGTGCCGCGTGAAATGAACAGCCGTTTACCGGCTGAGTCATAGGTAAGATAGTCCCAACCGCCCTCGCCACCCAGCGTGAATGTTTGTTTCACGTGATATTTTTCCTGCGGAAGCGCGCTGCCAACGAACACCAGCGCAATCACCATCAACATCAGAGACCTTGAGCAAAAACGTTGGACCACCTTGTTGTCACCTCTTCTGTAAGATGCAGACATTCTACCGGGTTTCCTTCGAGAAAATAGCCGTAAGGCCGCCCCGACAACACATCTTTACAATTTTTAATTACAAAAAGCCTGCAAGAAATGCCAAGAGCTGCATTCTATCCACAAATGGGTTCTCCTGATTGTTAAGTTGGGGTGTCGGCGATCTGTCGTAGCGCCGGTGCCCCTTCTTTGACATCACTGATCACCACCCCGGATGTTGTCCTTTGGCCGGTCTGCCCTTTAAGATGTTGGTCACTAGTGACTCAGGGCCGCGGCGTAATAGTGGAAGGTCTTTCCCGCCCCGGAATCGTTATTTTTCTATAACTCATCATGCGCTACGGCTTTGTGATCGATCAAGACCGATGTATTGGCTGTCACGCCTGTACCGTGGCGTGCAAAGAGGAACACCAGGTTCCGCTGGGTGTGTTCCGCACCTGGGTCAAGTACGTGGAAAAGGGTGCATTTCCTGACACCAGCCGCCATTTCGGCGTGATGCGATGTAACCACTGCGATTCGGCCCCCTGCACCACCATCTGTCCTACCAACGCCCTGTTTCGCCGTTCCGACGGAATCATCGACTTCGACAATCAAATGTGTATCGGATGCAAAGGCTGCATGCAGGCGTGTCCGTATGACGCGCTGTATATCGACCCAAACACCAATACCGCCGCCAAGTGCAACTTCTGCGCCCATCGCGTGGAGGCCAACCAGGAGCCGGCATGTGTGATCGTGTGTCCGACGCAGGCCATTATGGCGGGCGATCTCGATGACAGCGCCAGCCAGGTCAGCCGCGTAGTGGCCACGCAGAAGGTCGCAGTGCGCAAGCCCGAAAAGGGGACACAGCCCAAGCTGTACTACGTGGGTATCGAAGGCGACCTGCTTGATCCCACACGGCTCAGCCGCCAGAACACACACATGTTCGCCGAACGCCGCGACGGCCACGTGAGCCCCGGAGGCTTTGATCCGCAGGCCACGCGCGAAGTGTATGACGTGTCGCACCCTTCGCCCTGGGGATGGAAGATTTCCGCCTACCTGTGGACCAAGTCGATTTCAGCCGGGGCATTGATCGCGGTCGCCCTTCCTTGGGGACAGCCGGATAGCTCGATACGCCTTCTCTACGCTCCGGTGGTGGCGCTCATCATGCTGGCGGTGACCCTGGCGCTGCTGGTCCTTGATCTGAAACGGCCTGACCGCTTTCTGTACATGCTGCTGAAGCCCAACTTCCGGTCATGGCTGGTGCTCGGTTCTTTTGTTTTGATGGCTTACGGGGCCGCCGCACTGGCGTGGCTGCTATGCGGCATCTTCTTACATGCCGTTCCTTTTCTTCTGGTAATTTCGACCGTGCTGTTGGCAGTGGCTTCCGCCTGCTACTCCGCATTTCTGTTTGCCCAGTGCCGGGGCCGTGAGCTATGGCAGAGCCGGATGTTCATCGTTCACCTGCTGATGCAGGCATTGATTGGCGGCGCAGCCGCCATGTCGCTCGTGGCCCTGACCGTCCCCTGGGGTTACTCGCCTGAATGGGGCATGCGCATCAGCGGGGTGACGGTCCTTCTTCTGATGCTGCACCTGCTCATGGTGGTGGTGGAATTTTTCCGTCCTCACGCTAGTGCGGAGATGAAGCTGGCGACCGAGAGCGTGGTCCGCGGGAAACTCCGTTTTACGTTCTGGTTCCGGGTGGTGTTTCTAGGCACGATATCTCCAGTCCTGATGATTGCAGCGGTCGCCGTGAGCGCATTGATGCACATGGAAAGCCCTGCGGCGTACGCCGCGGTGATCATCGACGTGCTGGCCCTCTACGGATTGTGGTGGTTCGAAGATATCTGGATCAAAGCCGGCCAATCGGTACCGCTGAGTTAATGATGAAACATCTACCTCTCAATCCCGCTGCATTCGACCTCGAAGCCCCAGAGCAAGGACTGGCCAGTTATCCGCCGTCTGACCGCTGGGACGACTGGACGGAATTTGACGCCTCGCAATGGCCGCGCAAGGTCGAAAAGCATTACTCGCTGATTCCGACCATCTGCTTTAACTGCGAAGCGGGCTGCGGGCTGCTCGCCTGGGTCGACAAAGCCCAGAACCGCATCCACAAGTTCGAAGGCAATCCGGCCCATCCCGGCAGCCGCGGACGCAATTGCGCCAAAGGTCCGGCGACGATTAATCAGGTAAACGACCCGGAGCGCATCCTCTATCCTTTGCAGCGGGCGGGCAAACGGGGTGAAGGAAAGTGGGAGCGGGTCACATGGGATGAAGTGCTCGACGATCTTGGCGGGCGCATTCGCCGGGCGCTGCAGGAAGGCCGCAAGAACGAGATCATGTATCACGTCGGCCGTCCTGGACACGAGTTGATCTACAACCAGCGCGTACTGCACGCCTGGGGCATCGACGGCCACAACAGCCATACCAACGTGTGCTCGGCGGGCGCCCGCACCGGGTATGCCTTCTGGCATGGTCTTGACCGTCCATCGCCGGATTATGCCAATGCCCACTTCATCCTGCTGCTGAGTTCACACCTGGAAGCCGGACACTATTTCAATCCTCATGCGCAGCGCATTATCGACGGCAAGGCCCGGGGAGCAAAGATCTGCGTGATGGATACCCGGCTCTCGAACACCGCCACCAAGGCCGACTACTGGCTTTCGCCCTGGCCGGGCAGTGAAGCGGCCATCCTGCTGGCCATGTGCCGTGTGCTGCTGGAAGAGAATCTATATGATCGGGAATTCGTGTACCGCTGGGTCAACTGGCAGGAATACCTGCGCGAAGAGCATTCCGGGAAGCCCCAGACCTTTGAAGTCTTTATTGAAGTATTGAAAGAAACCTATTCACAATACACACCGGAATTCGCGGCCCAGGAGTCGGGAGTCGATCCGAAGGCCATCGTGGAAGTGGCGCGTGAAGTAGGCCGCGCCGGTTCGGCGGTCTGCACACACGTATGGCGCAACGCCGCCGCCGGCAACCTGGGCGGATGGCAGGTCTCACGCGCCCTTGAATTTCTGACCGTACTGGTAGGGGCGGTGAGCACCGTGGGCGGCACCGCCCCCAGCGGATGGAACAAGTTCATCCCCGCGCCGCCCATGATGCCGCCCGCGCCCGATGCCTGGAACGAGATGATGTGGGCGCCGGAATTTCCGCTGGCGTTTTTTGAGATGAGCTTCCTGCTGCCGCACTTCCTGAAAGAAGGCCGAGGCAAGCTGGCGATGTATTTTTCCCGCGTCTACAATCCGGTGTGGACCAATCCCGATGGCATGAGTTGGATTGAAGCGCTCACCGACGAAAGCAAAGTCGAACGCCATGCCTGCCTCACCCCCACGTGGAGCGAGACCGCTTGGTATGCGGACTACGTGCTGCCCATGGGACACGCCTCCGAGCGCCACGACCTCATGAGCCAGGAAACCCACGCCGCCCGCTGGATCGGCTTCCGCCAGCCGGTGATGCGCGTCGCCCTTGAAAAACAAGGCCGGCAGTTTAGTTCCACCTATGAAGCCCACCGCGAAGCCGGCCTGGGCGAGGTCTGGGAAGAGGACGAATTCTGGATCGAGCTTTCCTGGCGTGTCGATCCCGATGGCGCGCTGGGCATTCGCAAGTACTTTGAGTCGCCGTACCAGCCGGGCAAGAAGCTGCAGATCGGCGAGTACTACCGATGGATCTTCGAAAACAGCGTTCCCGGCCTGCCCCAGGCAGCCGCCGCCGAGGACCTTACGCCCTATGAATACATGCGCAAGTACGGCGCGTATCTAATTGAAGAAAACATTTATGGAACCCATGCTAAGCCGCTGGGCCCAAATGATTTACAGGATAGCAAGTCAGAGGCCAGCACCGGCGTGGTGACCAAGAATGGTTCGGCCATCGGCGTCGAAATCGATGGGCAGGCGGTCTCCGGATTTCCCACGCCCTCGCGCAAGCTGGAGTTCTACTCGAAGACCCTCAAAGACTGGAAGTGGCCGGATCTGACCATTCCCACATACGTGAAGAGCCACGTACACCGCTCGCACATCGACGCCAGCAAAGGCGAGATGCTGCTGCTGCCCACCTTCCGCCTGCCGACGCTGATTCACAGCCGCTCGGGCAATGCCAAGTGGCTGTATGAGATTTCGCACAAGAATCCGGTGTGGCTGCATACCGAAGACGCCGCGCGCATGGGGCTCGAGACCGGCGATCTGGTGCGCGTGGCCACTTCCATCGGCTATTTCGTCGATCGCGTGTGGGTAACGGAAGGCATCCGTCCGGGCGTGGTGGCCTGCTCGCACCATCTGGGACGCTGGCGCCTGCAGGAAGAATCCGGTGGCGAACGCTGGTCCACTGCGCTGGTCGATCTGCAACAGAGCGCGCCAGGCCAGTGGAAGATGCGCCAGATCCACGGCGTACGGCCGTTCAAGAGCGACGACCCGGATTCATCCCGCATCCCCTGGGAAGACGCCGGCGTACACCAAAATCTGATCTTCCCGGTGCAACCCGACCCCATCAGCGGACAACACTGCTGGCACCAGAAAGTAACCGTTACCAGGGCAAAACCAGAAGACCGCTACGGCGACATCTTCGTCGATACCAACCAATCGCACGAAGAGTACAAACGCTGGATGCAGATGACGCGTCCCGGCCCCGGGCCTGGAGGGTTGCGGAGGCCATTGTGGCTGCCGCGAGCGTATCGTCCAGCGCCGGAAGCGTTTTATATCTCTAAGAAGTGAAGGAGAGCTTCACCGCAGAGGTGCGCTGGGAAAATTAAAAAAGAAAATTAGAAAAGAAAGACGAGGTCATCCCGAAGGCCGTCAGGAGCGCGCGCTTTCTTCAGCGCGCGAGTAGGCCTGAGGGACCTTGCGGGGCGGCGTCCACGTCGTGGGCTCTTGCCAATCATCCTAAAAACGGCAGTTGCCTCAATACATCGTCGGCATACGAAAGATTGGAACGGCCTTTTCAACTGTTCTGCACTCTACCCACTAGTTCACTATTTACGCGACCGGCAGCCATTGGTTTTCATCAGCGTTCATCTGCGAAAATCAGCGGCGAATGGCACTTTTCGCGATGCGATTGGCCGGAACATTGAGCTGGCTGCGAGGGCAGCGGCGCTTAAATTCAGGGCATTCAATTCCTCGTCCAAGTGTTCCCCAGGATGAATCGAGTTCGGTGTCACGACGGCTTCTCTTCACAGTACCAAGACCTAAGTTGTCCAGTTCTCCACCTTCAACTTCTTGATCCGGGTAAACGCCTGATCGTTGGTGACCAAAGTAGCTCCCAAGGACAACGCATGTGCCCCGATCATGATGTCCAGGTTGCCCATTGGCTGCCCGGCGCTTTCGAGGCTGGCGCGGAGATGACCATACTGCCGGGCTGCTTCCGAGTCCCAGGGGAGAATCGTAACCCGCAGCAGGAATTCCTCGACAACTTTTTGCAACTGAGTAGCCCCCGGTAGCCGCACCATTCCATAGCGTAATTCGCCTTCGGTCACCGTGGAGATTGCCACCTGCGCCATCGGAACTCGCATCAGTCGGCGGCGAACGGCGGGAATACTGCCTTTGATGATGTAGCTGGCAATATTCGTATCCAGCAGATACTGGGTCGCCATCAGAACAACTTTCGAACCTGCGGTGGTTGATTCCGGCGTTGGGTCATGAAGCTCTCGGGTATTTGGGTTTCGTCGGCCAGCGCAAAGAAACTCTTCCAGGAATCGGGTCGCCGCGAAAGAATCACGTCTCCAGTCTCAGGGTCTTGCCGGACGAAGACCTCTTTGCCCTCAAAGCGAAAATCGGAAGGCAGGCGAACTGCCTGGCTTCGGCCGTTACGAAACAGTTTTGCGGTGCGCTCCATTCGAGTGCTCCTGAAATCCTATGATATATACCATAGTATATTACATCATTTCATGAAAAGACTTTCCGTTGAAATGCCGATTACAGCGAAATTTGCACGGGAGGAGCTCTCGAGAATATCCAATCTCTTCTGGTTTACAATTTCTGCTATGAAGAACGCTATCGTCTTCGTCATTCTGCTGGCTGCGGCTGCCTGTGGCGCTCAGGAAAAACCCGTCATCCTTCAAGCCGGCACGCTGCTGGATGGCCGCGGTCACGTGCTCCATCGCGTCCAGATCACCGTGCAGGGCGGCCGGATTGCGCGGGTTGACGAGAACGGCAAAGGTGCGCCTTCCTACGATCTCGGACGGCTGACTGTGCTTCCCGGCTTCATCGACGTGCATGACCACATCACATGGCATTTCGGTCCCAACGGACACATCGACGACCCCAGCGAGACCCCGGCGCAGGCCACGCTGGCGGCCGCCGCCAATGCCTGGGCAACGCTGATGGCCGGCTTCACCACCATCCAGAGCCTGGGTTCTCCCGAAGATAAGGACCTGCGCGCGGCCATCAACAGTGGCGCGGTTCCCGGCCCCCGTATCCTCACGGCCCTGGAGCCGCTCCTCGATACCAAGCTCACGCCTGAGCAGATACGGGAAGCAGTGCGCAAGCTCAAGGCCAGCGGCGCTGACGTAGTAAAGATCTTTGCCTCGCGCAGCATCCGCCAGGGCGGCGGACCGACATTCACCGATGAACAACTGCAGGCCGCCTGCAGCGAAGCCCGCTCCCAGGGATTAAGGAGCGTCGTCCACGCCTACCGCGCGGCCGTGCGCGCCGCTGCCAACGCCGGATGCACACAGGTGGAGCACGGCACATATGCCACCGAAGAAGACTTGCGCGCCATGGCGGAACACGGCACGTTCTTCGATCCCCAGATCGGGCTGGTGATCTACAACTATCTCGACAACCGTGCGCGCTTCCTGGGCGGCGACAGCTATACGGAAGAGGGCTTCGCCAAAATGCAGAGCGTGCTGCCCATCATCGCCCAGATGTTCAAGCAGGCCATGGCCACCAAGGACCTGAAAATCGTCTTCGGCACCGACGCGGTGGCCGGCGCCCACGGACGCAACGCCGAAGAATTCATCTACCGCATCCAGGCAGGCCAGCCGCCGATGGAGGCGCTGGTCGCCGCCCATGCCCGGGCCGCCGAATCGCTCAACCTGCAAAATGAAATTGGCGCAATCGCCACGGGAATGCAGGCCGATATCATCGCCCTCGATGGCGACCCGCTGAAGGACCCGGCGGCCCTCCGCCGCGTGGTGTTCGTGATGAAGGGTGGCAAGGTGTATAAGAATGACGCGCCGGTCCACTGACGCCATCTTGATATGGCATCACGGTCCTGATCTGCACATAACTTCCAAAACGCTGTACCATCAATGCTGCGCATTACCGGAGGAATCGCAATGGGAAAGATGATAGAGTTCAAACGGCCCGACGGAAAAACCTGCCCCGCTTACCTGGCCGACGCCAAGAATGAAAGCTTGCCCGGCTTCGTCGTGATCCAAGAGTGGTGGGGAGTCAACGACCAGATCAAAAAGACCGCCGACCGCATCGCCGAAGCCGGCTATCGCGCGCTCGTGCCTGATCTGTACCGGGGCAAGGTGGCCACCGCCGCGGACGAAGCCGGACACATGATGACCAGCCTCAACTTTGTCGATGCCGCCGAACAGGATATCCGGGGCGCCGTGCAATATCTCAAGCAATCATCCAAAAAGGTGGCCGTGGGCGGTTTCTGCATGGGCGGCGCGCTGACCATTCTGTCGGCGGGGCGCGTCCCTGAAATGGACGCGGGCGCCTGTTTCTACGGCATTCCTCCAGTCGAAGTTCTCGATCCACGGACCATCAAGATTCCGTTGACCTGCCACTTTGCCAACCATGACGATTGGTGTACGCCCGCCAAGGTCAACGAGCTGGAAGCCGCCCTCAAGCAGTCGAAATCGAAATATGAGATCCATCGTTACGACGCCCATCATGCCTTCATGAATGAAGTGCGTCCGGAAGTCTACGATGCCCAGATCGCCAAGACCGCGTGGGACCGGACGCTACAGTTCATCGGCAAGGCGCTGGCGTAACGGGGGCTCCAAATGACTGACGAAGACCGCAGAAAACATCTGGAGATGATCCAGGGAGTGGTCGCCAGGCTGGCCGGCAATTCATTCTCGATCAATGAACACCCGGCTATTGCAATCGCCGGCAGATGGAAGAATGAAAGTGGCATTGTCCCCTACAGTGCTCTGCCTGCACATTCCCATCATGGCGTTCGTGGTCGTGCTGATTGCTTATGCAGCGTGTAAGCCGCCCACGAACGCTCCAGAGAAAAAGACTGCGCCGTCGGCCATGACTACGCCGGCTGACCGGACGCCCGCCAAATAATGCGCCTGCCATTGGTGCTACGCTTCGCGCCTCTGTGTGTTCAGGGCTGAAGAATCGAGTGCTCCTGAGGGGCTCTGACATCTTTTTTCTCTGCGATCTCTGCATTGCTATTCATCAAAACCTCGGGGTTCGCGGCGATTTCTGGGTCCGCCTCACAATCCCAAAATCCTCTGTTTCCTCTGTTCCTCTATGTTTCAAAGGTTTTGGTTGTGGCTACGTCACGCTGCGCCCCCTGCGGTCCAATCTTTTGACCTTCCTTCGCGCCCTTCGCGTACTTTGCGGTGGATTGTTCTTTGGCTGCGCTGTGCCTCCCTGGTGGATCTTGGGTTTGGCCGTGCCCGGCCACGCTGTGATACACTATCTTTTCAATCACATAGCCCATCAAAGCCATGCTCCTTTCAAAAGAATATGTCGGGTACCTGGCCCGGCAGGTGACCCAAAAACTGATGAAAGGCGAATTCATCGAGACGAAGAGTGTCCCGGTGGTCGCCGAAAAACTGAATGCTGCGCTGCTGGAAGAGCTGCAGCTTGAAGACCGCATCAATGACGAAGTCCGCCTCATCTTGGAGGCCTACCAGGACGAAATGAGCAAAGCCGGCGCCAGCTACCAGGAGATGTTCAAGAGGGTCAAAGGCGAGTTGGTGCGCAAATATAAGGCGGTGCTGTGAGGATTTCCCGCGACAAAGTCAACAAGCTGGCCCACACCGTGGCTGACGCCCTGGCGGGAATCGAAGAGGTCGAGTTTCTCGAAGACCGGAACAGCATCCGCATGGAAGCCCGCCGCCTGCTGGAAGAGCTGCTGCTGCAAGAAGCCAAGCTCGACACCGCCGCCCGCCAGAAGATCGAAACCCAGCGCCGTACCATCATCGAAGGCACCCAGGAATGGGACATCCTCTACCGGAAGTATTACAACGAGGAAGTGAAGAAGCTCGGAATCTGAACCTGGGAGAACAGGACCCTCTTTCTTCCTCATTGCAGATCTGTCGAGAAAGCTGAGGCTAACTCAAATCCAGATGCCCATGCGTTATGGATTCATGGTAAAGGTGATGATTGACCACCTCACGACCCCAATTCCCGCTGCTCCTCTGTTCCTCTGTTCCGCTGTGTTTCAAAGGTTTTCGTTGCAACTCGTTGCCCTGTGTTGCAAAGGCTTTGGGGGTATAATTTCTGCGCGTTTGATCAGGAGACTCCCGTGAAGATCCGTCCACTTGTTGTAGCGTTGTACATCCTGCTGGGCTGCGCTGCTGTGCGCGCCGCCGGCTTCCCTGCCCCCCAGGAAGGCGCCTTCGTGGTGAAGGACTTCCAGTTCAAATCCGGAGAACGCATGGCCGAAGTCAAGCTGCACTACTACACCCTGGGCACGCCGCAGAAAGATGCGCAGGGCCGCGTTACCAATGCAGTGCTGATTCTGCATGGCACCGGCGGTACCGGCCGGCAGTTTCTCACGCCCACCTTCGGCGGCGTGCTGTTTGCGCCCGGCGCCTTACTCGATGCGACCAAGTACTTTATCGTGCTGCCCGACAATGTGGGCCATGGTGGCTCCAGCAAGCCCAGTGACGGCCTGCACATGCGCTTTCCCCATTACGAATACGACGACATGATCGAATTACAGTACCGCATGCTGACCCAGGGACTGGGCATCAACCACATGCGCCTGGTCATGGGCACCTCCATGGGCGGCATGCACACATGGCTGTGGGGCGAGCAGCACCCGGATTTCATGGATGCACTCATGCCCCTGGCCAGCCAGCCGATAGAAATTGCCGGACGCAATCGCATGACCCGCAAGATGGTCATCGATGCCATCCGTACCGACCCCGATTGGAACAACGGTGAGTACACCAAGCCAGTCCACGGGATGGCCGCCGCTCTCGACGTGCTGCTGCTCATGGGCAGCGCGCCTCTGCAAATGCAGAAAGATTCCCCGACCCGCGAAAAGGCCGATGCCTTTCTCGACAACTTCATCGCCACGCGTTCCAAGACGACCGACCCCAACGACATGCTCTACTACTTCGATGCCTCTCGGAATTACAATCCGGAGCCGCAGCTCGAAAAGATCATTGCCCCGCTCACGGCCATCAACTCGGCCGATGACCTGATCAATCCGCCGGAACTCAAGATCATCGATCGTGATATCCACAAGGTGAAAAAAGGCGAATTCGTCCTGCTGCCCATTACCGACCAGACACGCGGCCACGGGACACACTCCCTGCCCGCCATCTGGAAAGACCATCTGGCGGCTCTGCTGCAACGGTCGGCGCACTAGCCCCGGAATGACGAAAAAATTTGATTTCGCGGTCATCGGCGCCGGGGTGTTTGGCGCGTGGATTGCCCAATACCTGTTGCGCAGCGGCGCCAGCGTGGCGCTGGCCGATGCCTATGGCGCAGCCAACAGCCGCGCCAGTTCCGGCGGCGAGACGCGCATCATCCGCATGGGTTATGGTCCGGATGAGTTCTACACACGCTGGGCAGCGCGTTCCCTGCCGGTGTGGCAGGAATTCTTTGCGCGCATCGAGCGTCCACTCTTCCATAAGACCGGCGTGCTATGGGTGAGCGATGATGCCGATGGACATCTGACGGGGACTCTGAAGGTCTTGGACGAAGCCGGAGTGCTTTGCGAAAAGCTTACCGCGGAGCAGATACGGCAGCGCTTCCCGCAATTGTCGTTCCCAGACGCTACCTGCGGCATCTATGAACCCCTCAGCGGTGTGCTCATGGCCCGGCAAAGCGTGCAGGCGCTGGTGCAGGATGCGGTGGAGCACGGACTGGAATTCTTTTCCGCTTCCGTGCTGGCGCCCACCAGCCAGGAAAAGCTGTCAGCGATTACGACTAGCGCCGGCGATTCCATTGCCGCCGGAACTTTTGTTTTTGCCTGCGGTCCGTGGCTACCGAAGCTGTTTCCCGGCCTGCTGTCGGAACTCATTCATCCGACGCGGCAGGAAGTTTTCTTTCTAGGGGTTCCGCCTGGCAATGGCCGGTATGGAATGCCGCACATGCCGGCGTGGCTGCATCACAATCATCCCGACCGCGTGTATGCGCTGCCCGATCTTGAGAACCGGGGCTTCAAAGTCGCCTTCGACGTGCATGGTCCGGCCATCGATCCAGACACGGCCGAGCGGTCCACCGGGCAGCACTCCATTGAGAAACTGCGCAGCTATCTTGGCCTGCATGTACCCGGCCTGAAGGGTGCTCCACTGGTCGAGACCCGCGTTTGCCAGTATGAGAACACATGGAATGGCGACTTCCTGATTGACCGGCATCCGGAAATGGAAAACGTCTGGCTGGTGGGCGGCGGCTCCGGACATGGATTCAAGCACGGCCCCGCAGTCGGCGAGTATGTGAAGGCGCAAATCCTGGATAGCCAGCCTCCGGAATCCCGGTTTTTACTGGCAGCGAAAGAGAGCCGCAGGAAGAGGACCGTGTATTGATGAACCTGGCGGTTCCACAACACTCTCTCAAAGCTGTCATTCCGAGGTCTTGCTCGCACGGTTTTAGCGCGAGCGGGGCCGAGGAACCGGCTCCGCCGCGCTCCAAGGTCCACGATGCAGGTGTCGATGTACTTGCTGGTCCTAGGCCATGGCCTTACCCAACACCATACCCAGCCAAACACAGATAAATCCCGCGCCCACACTCAATCCTATGTTGAGCAGACCGATGGCGATCCACCCTTCACTGACAGCCATGAAGGTCTCATATTCAAAAGCGGAGAAGGTCGTGAACCCACCGAGGAACCCGATGGGAATCGCCAACCGCAGGTAAGGATGGATGGAAGTCCGCGCAAGCACCGCCATGATCAACCCCATCGTGAAACAGCCGGAGCAGTTGACGATGAACGTGCCATAAGGAAAGCGGGACGCCATGCGTTCCTGAATCATGGAACCGAGCCAAAAGCGGGCGACTGTGCCCAGAAATCCTCCGGCGCCGACAACGATATATTTAATCATTGAGATCCGCTCCTCAAAATAAAAATGCGGCCCACCGGCTGCGAGTGAATCATGCGTTCTTGTTCTCTTGGCAGTTTCACAACACTTTCTCAATCCTGTCATTCCGAGGTTCTGCTCGCGCGGTCTTAGCGCGAGCGGGGCCGAGGAACCGGCTCCGCTGCGCTCCCAGGTTTACTTCCATTCTTCCATTGCGGCCTTGGCGTACTTTGCGGTGGATTCTTTTCGGGTTGCGGCGTGGTGCGCTGCTGGCTTTCGTCGGCTACATTCGCCGGTTGCCCACCACGCGACGGTAAAGCGCGATGAATTCCCCCACCACGCCCCGTCGGAACAGCAGCACGCAGACAATAAAAATGGCGCCCATGATCACGGTGACCAGGGAACCGGCTTTATCGGCCAACTCATTCTGCAAGGTCACGATGGAAAATGCTCCCACGATGGGTCCGAAGACCGTTCCCATTCCTCCCAGCAGAGTCATCAACACCACTTCACCGGAGGTTTGCCACTCCGCATCGGTAAGGGTAACGAAGGTAAAGACTATGGCTTTGGTCGCTCCGGCCAGACCTGCAAGTCCGGCCGACAGGGTGAAAGCCACAATCTTGTAGCGGTTCACGTCGTAGCCCAGAGACAGAGCGCGGGGCTCATTTTCCCGGATAGCCTTAAGCACCTGCCCAAAGGGCGAATGGATTGTGCGCCGGACCAGCAGGAATCCAAACATAAAGACGGCGAACACCACGTAGTACAGTGTTCGATCGTCTTCCAGGTTCAGCACCCACAGAAGACGTCCGCGGGGAATGGCCTGCAAACCGTCTTCGCCGCCGGTAAAAGAAGATTCCAGGAAGAGGAAATAAATCAACTGCGCCAAGGCCAGGGTGATCATGGCAAAGTAAATTCCCTGGCTGCGAATCACCAGGTTGCCGGCCACAAAACCCAGGGCCACCGCCGCGAGCGTGCCCACCACGATCCCCAGCCCTGGGGAAAACCCGTGGACCTTGACCATGTAGCCGGTCACATACGCTCCCGTGGCAAAGAAAGCCGCGTGCCCGAACGAAAGCAGCCCCGTATACCCAAGCAGTAGATTGAAGGCGCACGCGAACAAGGCAAAGCACAAGGCCCTCATCAGAAATACCGGGTAACCGAAGAAAGGCGCAATCATGCCCAGCAACAGCAACAGACTATACCCGGCGATGCGGAGCCTGGTGCTATTCATTTTTCCCTGCCGAAGAGCCCGGCTGGCCTTATCAGAAGGACCAGGGCCATGATAAAGAAGACCACAGTGTTGGCGGCCTGAGGATAGAAAACCTTTGTCAACCCCTCAATTAATCCCAGCGTCAGCCCGGTCACAATCGATCCCAGGATCGACCCCATGCCGCCAATCGCCACCACGGCAAAGACCACGATGATCAGGTTCGACCCCATCAGAGGACTAATCTGTGTGAGCGGCGCGGCCAACACCCCGGCCAGACCTGCCAGCCCCGCGCCTACGGCATAGGTCAAAGTAATCATGACCGGCACATTGATTCCAAAGGCTTGCACCAGAAGCGGATTTTCTGTGGCCGCCCGCAGATAAGCGCCCAGGGGCGTCCGCTCAATCACAAACCACGTAGCGAATGAGATTGCCAGAGAGGCGCAGACGACCCACGCCCGGTACTTAGGCAGGTACATAAAGCCCAGATTCATCGCTCCCTGGAATGCTTCAGGAATCGAGTACGGCAACCCGGAAACACCGTAGCGATAACGGAAGCTTCCTTCCAACACCAGCGCCAGACCGAAGGTCAAGAGCAGCCCGTACAGAGGATCGATCTTGTAGAGCCATCGCAACATGCTGCGCTCTACGAAAATCCCGAAAATAGCAACTGCCATCGGGACCAGCAACAACGCCCACCAGTAGCTGATGCCGAATTGCGCCAGGCCGATCCATGTAAGGATGGCGCCCATCATATAGAGAGCGCCATGGGCAAAGTTGGTAATGTTCAACATGCCAAAGATCAACGACAAGCCCAGGCTCAGCATGGCATAGAAACACCCATTGACGAGCCCCAGCACCAGTTGCCCATAGAGCGCTGCGACTGGAACACCGAAAATGGATGTCATGATGATCGTCTCATGAAGGCTCATTACTTGGTATCTGGTAATTGGTACTTGGTACTTGGTACTTGGTACTTGGTCTCAAATACCAATTACCAAGTACCAAATACCATCAATAACGCTGCTGGCCGCTATCCAGAAGCTAGCAGCTATTTCTTCACCAATGCGCACCGCGATTCCGACAGCGGCTGAAAGGCTTGGTCGCCGGGAACGGTGGCCACCAGCTTGTAATAGTCCCACGGATACTTGGATTCAGCAGGAGACTTCACCTGGAACAGATAAAAGTCGTGGACCATTCGTCCATCAGCGCGGATCTTGCCGTTCTTCACGAATGCATCATTGATTGGCGTTGCTTTTAGCTTGTTCAGAACCACGTCGGGATCGTCGGTGCCGGTCGCCTGGATGGCCTTCAGATACTGAAGCACCGAGGAGTATATCCCGGCATTGGACATGGTAGGCATCTTCTTCATCCGGCTGAAAAAGGCCTTGCCGAACTTGCGCGCATCGTCATTCAGGTCCCAGTAAAACCCTTCGGCCACGTACATTCCCTGCGCGGTTTCCAGTCCTATGGAATTGATATCGACAATGAACACCAGCAGGCCGGCCAGCTTCTGCTGCTTGGTGATGCCGAATTCCGCAGCGGTCTTGATGGAATTGATGGTGTCGCCGCCGGCATTGGCCAGGCCAATCACCTTGGCCTTGGAGCTTTGCGCTTGCAACAGGTATGAGGAAAAGTCGGCGGTGCTGAGTTGATGCAGCACCGATCCCACGATCTGGCCGCCCGCGGCCTTCACTGCGCGGGTGGTGTCTTCCTGCAAAGACTTGCCAAAGGCATAATCGGCGGTAATGAAAAACCACGATGTGCCGCCATGCTGCACCACCGCCCGGCCGATGACACCGCCGGTGGCGTAGGTGTCGTAGACATAATGGATGGTGTAAGGGTTACAGTCTTCATTGGTCAGCCGCGAAGACCCGGCGCCCGAGACGATGAAGATCTTATGCTTCTCATTCGCCACCTTGCTCACGGCGATGGCCACCCCGGAGTTCGGAACATCGACGATCAGTCCGACGCCTTGTGTGTCGAACCATTCACGCGCCTTGTTGGCCCCAACGTCGGCCTTGTTCTGGTGATCGGCATAGACCACCTGCACCGGCTTTCCCAGCACTTTACCGCCAAACTCATCCACGGCCATCTGGGCCGCGGCCACTGCTCCCGGGCCGCCCAGGTCGGAGTAGACGCCCGACATATCGGTAAGTACGCCGATCTTGATGACATCCGGCAGCTTTCCCTTCTTGGCCTGGGCGCCAGCGTAACCGCTCAACAGCGCCAAAAGACATCCCGCAAGGGCGCTCATCAGTCTGGGTTTCATGGGATTTCCTCCTCAATTCATGTGAACAAGATGTAGAATTTTAAATTTCAAATTTCAATTCTTTTTTCTAAACCCCCAGCAACTCTTCCAGCACTGCCTGCTTCGCCTCCAACTCGTCCCGGGCAATCTCCAGGACGATTCTTCCTCGCTCCACGACATACATGCGGTCTGCCAAGGGAGCGGCGAAGCGCAGGTTCTGTTCTACCAGAATAATGGTGAACCCTTTCTCTTTGAGATGCAGGATCACCTCACTCAGCTTGCGCACGATCACCGGCGCCAGTCCTTCGGAGATTTCATCCAGCAGCAGCAACCGGGCCCCGGAGCGTAGAATGCGGGCGATGGCCAGCATCTGTTGCTCTCCGCCGGAGAGCCGCGTGCCCTGGCTGCGGCGTCTTTCCTGTAGATTGGGAAACATGGTGTAGATCTCATTCACGCTCATACCCTGGCTGGAAAGCACCGGAGGCAGCATCAGGTTCTCTTCCGCCGTCAGGCCGGAAAAAATGCCGCGCTCTTCCGGGCAGTATCCGACACCCAGCCGGGCGATGCGATGCGCAGGCCAGCGAATGGCTTCGTGGCCGTTGACCATGACGGAACCGCTGCGCTTCCCTACCAGCCCTAGAATGGCCTTCAGCGTAGTCGTCCGCCCTGCTCCGTTACGTCCCAGCAGCGTCACCAACTCGCCGCGCTTCACCATAAAATCCAAGCCGTGCAAGATGTGCGACTCGCCGTAAAAGGCGTGCAGGTCGGTAACTCGTAGGAACTCTGTAGAATTGTCGATCATAGTGATTGTCGTAATTGGCAATTAGCAACTGGCAATTAGCCTTTAGCCTTTAGCGCTAATTTGGCCTGTTTAAAAAATCACCGATGTTACCCAAACGATGCGCCAGCAGCCAAAGCGTCGCTCGCTGATCTGGCTCATCCCTTACTTTGTCGTCGAAAGTCCTCGCGACACGAAGCCGATGAAGGCAAAACGCTAAGTGCTAATGGCTAAGTGCTAATGGCTAAGTGCTAACTGCTTGCACCCACCGTCCCCAAATAGGCTTCCATCACCAAGGGATTGGCCGATACCTCGGAGTAGCTTCCTTCCGCCAGCACCGCGCCGCGCTGCAGCACTGTGATTATGTCGCACAAATCGGCCACTACGCTCATGTTGTGCTCCACCATGAGGACCGTCCTGTGGGCTGCCACCTTGCGGATCAGGTCTTTCACCCGATCTACATCTTCGTGCCCCATGCCTTGGGTGGGCTCGTCGAGCAGCAGAATCTCCGGATCTAGCGCCAAGGTTGCGGCGATTTCCAGGGCGCGCTTGCGTCCATAAGGCAACTCGATGGCCAGCGTGCGCGCCTGGGATTCCAAGCCCACGCTGGCGAGCAGTTCCATGGCCCGCTCGTCCAGCCGGCCCAGGGAAGATTCGCTCCGCCAGAAATGAAAGGAAGTATTCAATTTACGTTGCAGGCCGATGCGCACGTTTTCAAGGACCGTCAGGTGCGGAAATATTGCCGAGATCTGAAACGAGCGCACCATGCCCCGGCGGGCAATCGCCGCCGGCTGCTCGCGTGTAATCTCCTGGCCCTTGAAGTGTATGGTCCCGCGCGTCGGCGCCAGGAACTTGGTGAGCAGATTAAACACCGTGGTCTTGCCAGCGCCATTGGGACCGATCAGGGCATGGATCTTCCCGGTGGTCACTTTCAGGCTCACATCGTTGACCGCAACGAATCCTTTGAACTCTTTGACGAGGTTTCTCGCCTCGAGGATAGTGTCGGCTGGCATTCGGGCATCGATTATACGTCCCCGGCAGGGCCGTCACCAAAACCAAAAGCTCACCACACAGCCCGAGCTTCGCCTAATCTCTCCCCCGCTGTCATTCCGAAGGGCCTGCGCGCCTTTTGCGCAGGCCCGAGGAACCGGCTCCGCCGCCGCTTGAGGTCCACGAAATCACCCACGACAACCCGGTGTGATGCCGAACTGCCACCATAAAACCCAACGAGTGCGCTGGCATCATCCGCATTCATCCCCATCACGCGGCGGTAAGTTGTTGCGGGAGTATTCGAAGTGATGCCCTTTTGCTTCTTCACGCCCCGCAGGACTAGTACCGTGCAGCTAAAACTGGTAATGTCCACGAAAATCGGTCTTGCAATTCCGATGTCCCAATGTCCCAACCACCCGATCCACGATGATTACTTAATCTCCCGGTCACTGTACTAAAATTGGGCCGCCATGATTCAGCCATCCAGATTCCCGCTTTTCTTTGCCGCTGCGCTCATCTTTGCCGCGCCCTGGTCGACAGCGCAAACGGTTGCGCCGGCCGCACCGCCACTCACCCCTGAAGAGACCCACAAAATCGCGGTCGAGGCGTACACATTTGCCTATCCGCTGGTGCTCGTGGAGATGACCCGCCGGGCGACCACCTTGGGCGGCGCGCCGCAGGCCCTGAACCGCTTCCGTCATGAACCTGCCTTCCCGGACGACCGCTTCCGCCAGGTGGTCCGGCCAAATGCCGATACACTCTATTCCGCCGCCTGGTTTGATCTCTCCAAGGAGCCCGTTCTCCTCCACGTCCCCGACACCAAGGGACGCTACTACCTCATGCAGATCATGGACGCATGGAGCGAGACCATCGCCTCGCCCGGAAAGCGCACCACGGGAACCGGCGCGGCGTGGTTTGCCGTTGTCGGTCCAGGCTGGAAGGGAAAGCTGCCCGAGCACGTCCAGCGTATTGACTGTCCCACCAATACCGCATGGCTGATCGGCCGGACGCAGACCAACGGGCCCGCAGACTATGATTTTGTCCACTCCATCCAGCAAGCTTATAAGCTGGCGCCGCTAAGCTCCTACCCGGAAGGGCTGCCGCCGAAGACGCTGTATACCTTGCCTGCGCGCGCGATCAGGCGGGCCGGCCTCTCAACGGCGCCCGCCGCTACACTATACATTTTGAAAAACCCGGGTTGCCTCCGGTACGGGCCTTCTGGTCAATCGCCCTGTATGACGAACGCGGCTACTTCACCCCTAATGGGATTCGCCGCTTCTCCATTGGCGATCATGACGCGCTGAAATTCAATGTTGACGGCTCACTCGATCTCTACCTCCAGCACGATTCGCCCGGTAGCGAAAAGGAAAGCAACTGGCTGCCCGCGCCCGCTGGAAGCTTCAATCTGGCCTTGCGCATGTACTGGCCGGAGCTGGTGGTGATCAACGGCGAATGGGCTCCACCGCCAGTAGCGGAAGTTGGTTTGAGCGGACCGCACTAGTCGAGTGCCATGATGAATGAGTTACATGAGAATTGCAGCGCAGCATCGTAGAACAGAATCAACCGGAGGGCCTGGGCGATGTGGCCAACGTCCGTAGCTCCATGTCTGCGGGCGTCCACATTTTCTTCAGTTCAACCGTGAAGTGGATGCTCGTTCCCTGACCGACGCCGCTTTCAACCCAGATTTCTCCACCCATCATTGTGACTAACCGGGTGGAGATCGTCAGGCCCAGGCCTGAACCTCCGTAGCTTCGCGTCATGGAACCGTCCACCTGGGCAAAGGGCTCAAAGATGAGCTTCTGCCCTTCCGGAGGTATTCCGATTCCGGTGTCAGATACGGCAAAGCGCAGTTTGCATCTCTCGGAACCATCTTCTTCCACGCTCACCCGCACGGCAATGTTGCCGTGGTGCGTGAATTTGATGGCATTGCCAACCAGGTTGACCATGACCTTGCTCAGCCGGACGGAATCTCCACAGAAGATCTCGGAAACATCGGGTGCTATTTCATAGGTGAGTCCCAGCCCTTTTTCTTTTGCGCGCGATGCCATCGTCCTCATGGTCTCTTCAAGGTTGTCGCGCAGATTGAAACTGATGAAATCCAGTTGGAATTTGCCGGTTTCAATCTCTGAGAAATCGAGAATGTCATTGACCATTCGCACAAGCACATCAGAAGATATTTTGATGGTGTGTACGAACTCGCGCTGCTCCGGAGTCAGGTCGGTTTCCAGCGTCAAGGCCGCCATGCCCACGATGCCGTTCAAAGGGGTGCGCATCTCGTGGCTCATCCTGTCCATGAACTCACTCTTGAGGCGATTTACCTTGCGCTCGGCTTCAACGATCCTTGTCGCGGCTTCCTGCTGACTTCGTTGTTGAGCAGCAGCCTCCTTCAGCGTGTACACCATCTCGCGCTTTCGGGCAATGATCCAGGCGGCAACACTCGCACTCACCGCGCCAAAGAAAATCGTAATCGTATGTGACTGCCACCGCGTGAATGGGTGTGCGCGACGGACCAATTCCTTGACTACCTCAAAGACCAACATACTGATCGAGCTCGCCAAGGCAGTGAAGACCAGAGAGCGGACGCCAAAGCCCCTCGTTCTGTGACCCGCAAAAGTACCCATTCTCAAGTAATCGGCCACTCGCATTGCGGCTTAAGAGCATAAAAGGCCTTCGGAATACAAGCGCCCGGACGGCGCGAACTGAACGCATAGCACTTTCAAGCCGCGCCTTCGTTAAAGAAGTATTGACTATGATTGCTCTTGCAGCAGGCGTTTGAGGGCGCCCGAGCGCCATGCCTTACGAAAGATTTCAAAATCGGCTTCCGCCTGACGGGCATAGGCGACGGCAAATCCCAATAGAGAGTCGGCGGCCTTTCTGGAAGGTCCCAAATAGCTGGCAATGACCACCGGCTCGCCGGAGCGGGCGTGGCCTTTGGCGAGAAGCTCGGCGCAAAGCTTTCCATATTCCATCAACCGCTTGCCGCCCAGGTCTTCAACTTCCAGCGAAGCTTTGTGGTCGTTCAACTGGCGGACCAGATAGTCACGGC
>Ga0210403_10000834_pt1 | contig 30564 bp, 20 predicted proteins | sample IncBWC19MmetaG_FD_150863 | JGI IMG/M metagenome (GOLD analysis project Ga0210403, IMG submission 150863) | Forest soil microbial communities from Barre Woods Harvard Forest LTER site, Petersham, Massachusetts, United States - Inc-BW-C-19-M | ecosystem: Environmental > Terrestrial > Soil >...
CGCATAATAATCGATGGCATGCAGGGTCGGCCGCCAAAAATCATAAGGCTCCTCGTGCAACTGGTAAAAGTATGGCGCGGTAATTAGGGCGCGCCCGCCCGGCGCCAGGAGCATGGCGAAGTTCGCAAATCCTCCGTGCCAATCGGCCATATGTTCAACCACTTCGGTACACAGCAGGAAATCAAACGGCCCTCGCCGCAGCAGCTCTCCGGGAAGCGGCTCGTCCGCGGCACATACCACATCCACTGGCGGCCCTCCGCCCGGGTTTACGTCGACGCCGCAATAGGTATAGCCAACCTGCTCAAGAAGCGTCCGGAACGGTTGTCCACCACATCCTATATCAATGGCCTTAGCGGCTCCCCTTGCCGGGGTTGCATAACGCTCGATACAGGACTCAATCTCGCGACGCAGAAGCGGAACAATGAACTCCTCCTGTGGGAGACTTGGTGCGTAGCGCGTCCTCTCGAACACGGACTGTCTCATAGGCCTGTCAGTGGCGACGTTTGGGGACTTGGTCTCCTGCATTTGGATGTCTCCCATTTCCCTGGACCACCAGTTCGAAATTACCGACAGCCGAGATTCAGAGAACGCTTGGCCATTCTTTCCGAAACCAATTTGCGGTAGTCATCAAACGAGACGATTGCTGCCTCCACCGAACACTGCGCCAGGAGCGGCGTAGAAATCCACATTGTCCAAGTGCAGATGAAATCGCGAGCCACATACAAGATTTACACAGTTCATCGGGAAATCTCAAATCCGCGTGTAACATACATAGACTGTCTGGCCCGTTAAGAATCTTCGCAGACCAGATAGTTGAACAATTTTCGTGAGAAGCTCCTGTATCGCCGGGATAGAAGGTATGCGCAGCCACGACTTGGAGAGCGCGCGCCAATAGGCCTCGACGTAGTCATGCAGCTGGTAATCCGGTAGTGGCTCAAAGGCAACGTGCACTAATTTTAGCGGAAATAATTGCTGCAGATGGAGAAGCACGTCTTCGGTCCAACGCGTCATGTGATGTGGTGGCATATCAAGGAGATTAAATTGGTGGCGCAGGAAACTCTGCGCGTTGGGTAGACCAAGGAGGAGCTTGCCGCCGGGACGGAGCAACATCGAAGCGGCATCAAGGAAGGAACCGGGCCGGGTGACATGCTCCAGCACCTGAAAGGAGCACACGACATCGTATGAACCAGGATAAAGCTGCGCCAGATTCTCCGCACTTTCAAGATGAACTCGCAGGCCCTTCCGACGAGCGGCCTTCACAGCACTCGGGTTTTGTTCGCAGCCTTCGAAGGCGATTTCCTTGTCCTCCAGAACGCGCTTGACGAAATCACCCGTACCGCAGCCGATTTCCATGCCCTTTCGGCAGCCATGTATGTCCAGGAGGGCTACGTCGTGCTCCCATTTGCGTGGCATGTAGTACCAATCGAACTCCTGCAAGGCCTCGTAGAGCGCCGGAGAGCCCGCGACGTTCTCTGGTTTAAAAAAACCAAGGGCGCAGGCTGCGCACTTGTACAAGCGAAACTGCGAGACGTCGCTCATCTCTTGTTGGATATTGATTCCGAAAACCCTAATCCATTCCCGGGCAACGTTGGCAACATCGAATGTGTCTTCAACCGTAGATTCAGAGTGTTGACACAGGGGACAGACGACATCGTCGCTCATAGCTTTTGGAACCAACGGGCGGTGTAATCCACTTTTTGGAGGGTATACGAGAGGCCGCGATGTTTAAAGAATTCGTCGACAGCTTCTCGGCAACCTTGCCAATGACCGTAATCATCGATGGAGACAAAGCCGCCTGGAACAACAGAATCGTAAAATTTTTCGAGGCAAATCTTTACCGACTCATACCAGTCTGCGTCTATATTAAGAAGCGCGATATTTCGAATATTGACGGTCGGAAAGGTGTCCTTGAAAAGACCTTCAGCGACGCGGACACGGTTGAGGTCGCTCCCCGTCTTTCGTAGTAGAGCTCTTACCTGTTCAACGTTTCCTAGAATTTTTCCGACGTACTCTTGCGCTTGATCTCCGTCCCGTTCTGTGATGTCCGGCATACCTTTGAAGGAGTCGAAGAGCCAGACTTTACGCTCCAGATCAGAGTGAGTTGCGGATCTTGACAAGACGGCAGCGGTACCACCATTGTATACGCCGCACTCGACTACGTCGCCGGGAACACGCTCGTTTTCGATGCGCCGAGCCAAAACGTAAAGATTGTGTATCCGCTCGAGGCTGACGAGCGTGTACGGAAGGACGGCTTTGGTTAGTCGCTTTTCCTGATATTGGTCCCAGAATCTAGCAAGAGCGCTCATAGAGCTTGATTAACTGATTGTGATTGTATCTTCGAATCTGCAAAGATACATGCCCGGAAAAACGACAGAATGGCGGCTGGTTTCTTCGTTCTCGACAAAGTTGAGGGTTGTGGCGTACTCGATGTCATCAATGGTCTCCAGAGTGTCCCTGCCGAGCCAAAGACCGACAAAATATTTGCCGGGTTTCAGCAGCACTTCGTGAAGGAGGAAGTTGGCCCTAGCGGTTTGGCCAGCCCTCAGGCTTACGAACTGTCCCTTCTGAGCTGTGTTCGTGTCGATCACGCGATAGCCACTGGAGTCGTAAAAAATCACCGCTAAGTTGGATTCGGCGAAGGGAGCGGCGCATTCCACGGTTACGTCGACGCTGAGATTGCATCCAGGATAAGCATTCTCGACGCGCGCGCCAGAGGCAGAGAGCGGCTGAATGCAGATGGCAGTAAAGCGAGCTTTGCCATTTCCCTGGTGGAGGCGACTTGAGAGATCAGAGCCACCGTTCATGTTAAGGGATTCAGCATAGTATCGAGCTGTCGCTTCGTCGGTAGGACCGGCAAACTCAATGCCGCCTTTGTCCAGAATGATACACCGTGAGCAGAGCGCTTTGATGGCCGCCATGTTGTGGCTCACGAGAATGATCGTGCGGCCTTGCCTTGATACATTGCCCATCTTCCCCAGGCATTTCCTCTGGAAAGCCGCGTCACCCACAGCAAGCACTTCGTCCACAAAGAGGATCTCTGGGTCCAGGTGTGCGGCAACGGCGAAAGCGAGACGGATATACATGCCACTGGAGTAGTGCTTTACGGGTGTGTCGATGAATTGTTCGAGCTCGGCGAAAGCGACAATTTCATCAAATTTTCGCTTGATCTCGCTCTTGCCCATGCCGAGGATCGCACCGCTGAGGAAGGTGTTCTCGCGGCCGGTCAGTTCAGGGTGAAAGCCGGTGCCGACTTCGAGGAGGCTACCAACACGTCCGTGAATCTCTGCCCATCCGGTGGTTGGTTTTGTAATGCGCGAGAGGATTTTCAGGAGGGTAGTCTTGCCGGAGCCGTTGCGGCCGATTAGGCCGAGGACTTCGCCTTCGCGGACTTCGAGGGAGACATCTTTCAAAGCCCAGAAGATATCATCTTTGGGGCGGCGGAAGACGGAGAGAGGTGATTTCAGCATTCGGCTGAGATGATCACGGAGGAGCGTGCTGTGCTGAAGAGCACCCCGATGGTAGCTCTTGCCTAGAGCTTCGCCCTGGATGACGACTGTGCTCATTGGTCGCGAGCCTCAACGGGTGAAACCGTAAGGGCACGGCATGCCGTGCCCCTACAAAGGCAAACAACCAAAACGGAGCTAGACGCGGTCGGCAACCGTACCCTCCATGCGCTGAAAAAATAAGAGGCCGCTGAGGAGGACGACCAGGACTACGGAGGCGGAGACAAGCATGAGCGGACCGGGGGCGACGCCGTGGCTCGTTAGGGCCCATCGGAAGCCGTCGATGACGCCGGCCATGGGATTGAGGCCGTAGAGCCAGCGCCAGCCCTGCGGGACAAGCGAGCTGGGATAGGCGACGGGGGAGGCGAACATCCAGAATTGGATGAGGAAGGGCACGACATAACGGACGTCGCGATAGAGAGCGTTGAGGGCGGACATCCAGAGGCCAACTCCAAGGGCGGTGAGCACGGCGAGAAGCAACAGTATGGGCAGCCAAAGCACCGCGAGCGTAGGCTTAATGCCGTAGATGGCCGTGACCACGAGGAGGACGATGAAACCGATGGCAAAGTCCACCAGGCCAGAAACGACGGCGGATAGTGGGAGGACGAGGCGTGGGAAATAAACTTTGGTGATGACGCGCTGATTGTCTACGACGACGCTGGTGCAATTCTGAAGCGCGGTGGAGAAGTAGACCCAGGGAACCAGCGCGGCGAAATAGAAAACGGGATAAGGGAGGCCATTGGAGGGGAGCTTGGCGAGACGACCGAAGAAAAGAGTGAAAATACCCATGGTCATTAGCGGCTGCAGAACGACCCAGGCGATGCCGATGACGGTCTGCTTGTAGCGGACCTTGACGTCGCGCCAGACATAAAAGTAGAGCAGCTCCCGATAATCCCATAGCTCTTCCAGGCGCAACTTGAACCAGCCGCGCGGAGGCTCAATGCGGACGGGACCGTAACCGGCTGAGGGACTCGCTAGGCGGGCTGCTACCGCTGAGTTGGAAGTCACAGAAGACATAAAGAGCAATTTAATTCAGTAACCGTCTATACCGTTTAGAGAATAGCAGAAAAAATCAATCCGAGGCTCGGACCAGGGCTGTGCTATCACGTCCTCTACAGAACGATCAGTTCTTCGGAGCGTTATTCTGTTGTTCGATATCCCGCCGTTCAATCTGGCGCATTAGATCGCTGCGCCGGAACATATACGAACGAATCTGGGAAATCAGTTGGCTGGGCACTACATAAAACTGGTTGTACGTGGCTTGGCGAAACGAGATGGCTCCTCGCGCCGGCACCAAGTGCGTTCCCCACTGATAGATGAACCCCAGATTCCACAGCGCGAAGCAGGTCAGCACACCGGAGGAAGCTGCCAAGGCGGTCCGCGGCTTAGGGAAGTGCGCGGCTATGTGCTCCAGAAGATAGGCTAGGCCGAGAATAAAGAGCGGAGTCAAAGAAATAAAAAACCGGTTGCCATAGGATGAGATGCCCGCCCAATCCGGATAAAAAGAAATGAGAATATAAAATGCCACCATAGCCATGAAACATGGAATTCCGACCTTGGGGAAGCGAAACACAAAAAGGACCAATCCGAGAATCGCAAAGCCCAGAAGTGGCGTCCACGACAGAAGCCCATGATTGGAGGAAAATAAAACATTGAAAAAGACCGGAGACCGCCAGAGAAAATCACGGATAGAGGGATAGCCAGTCTCGAAAGGTCCGCCGTACACAATCGAGCGGGAGACAAACGTGGGGATCATCACCAGGCCGACCACCAACCCGAAGAGTAGGTAGCGGGCCAAAAGTTGGGGGTGACTCGGAGAGGACGAGCGACCAAAACGGAGAACATACGTATACTGCCCCACTGCCTCGACAGCCAATACAGTAACGACCATCAGATTCACGTAATAAACGTCCAGCATCAGCCCTGTGATCGCACCCAACAACAGCCACTGCTTCAGGCTCCGGTGTTCTCGCGTGGCATCCCAATACCAGAGAAACAATGCAACGGTAAAAGCAGAGTGGGCATGCGACCAGGACGGGTTGAAATACATGTAAACCGGAAGAGAACTGGCCCACCAGATCGAAACGGTTGCGACGAAGGACCACGGCGGCCCGACATATTTGCAGGCGAGACGGAAGGAAAGGAACAAGCCAAGAAATCCGTACAGGCCGGTGCCAAGGGCCATGGCGTAGCGATAGGGAGAAGAGAAGCCATCGGCAGATACGTGGGATCCCAGCGCCCTCGCAAGCAAAACAGCTCCATGAGCGGCTAGAAGGAAGGGAGACCAAAGCATGGCCGGGCCTACGGTAAAATGATTGTCAAGGTGGCCCGTGCGGGTGCGAAATTCTTTCTTGGGCTGGCCATTCTCGTCACAGCGAGCTTCGCGAAAACTGTCATTCGCCATTTGATAGTCGCGCGTAAAATCGAGATCGTGCTGGATAAGAGGGGCACGAGCGTATGCGTAGTAACCGACACCATCCCCTCGGACCCAGGGGTTAAGCAAGGGAAGAGTTCCCAAAAAAATGATCAGCAGAATCCATTCGAATCGATGCTGCTGGGCTTGGAGGTGGGAATTCAAGTCAGATTTCAATCCGCCCCTATTAAATCCCAAACCGCGGAACAAGGCAATTCCACCTCACCGCTGGAACTATGAGGTAGAAAAGGACGCTCCCACCCACAGGGATTTTATAGGAAAGGGCGAGACAAGTCGCTGGTTGATATCCACATTTCGGTGAAGATCACTTCAAGCGGTAGAGCGATTTGCCGCAGCGCTCGACAGGATAGATTCCTTTTGCCGGTAATAAGCCGAGACCCGGTCAACGATTTCTGCGAGGTTGGTCCGTGGGCGGAAAGCGGTTAGGGAATGCAGTTTATCGATGCACGGGACCCGCCGCATCATGTCCTCAAAACCCGGTTCATAGGCCCTGTCGTAGGGAACATAGTGAACCGGCGACAAGCTATTGGTACGCTGCTTCACGATTTTGGCCAGATTCTCGATGGTCACTTCCTCCGTGTTACCGATGTTGATTACCTCACCTATGGCGTGCGGCAGGGGGATCAACCGCAGGAGGGCTTCCACTGTATCACGCACGTCGCAGAAGCAGCGGGATTGTTTGCCATCACCGTACACTTCGATCGGCTCACTTTTCAGTGCCCGCTGCACAAAATTCGGCAGCACCATGCCGTAGCGGCCACTCTGCCGCGGGCCTACTGTGTTGAAAAAACGCACTACGATGACAGGTTGTTTCTTCTCTTTCCAATAGGCCAGGGCCAGAAATTCATCGAGAGCTTTCGAAGCCGCGTAGCTCCAGCGGCCTTTCGTCGTGGGCCCAAGGACCAGGTCCGAATCTTCATGGAACGGCACATTGGTGTTCTTTCCATAGACTTCGGAGGTGGAGGCCAGCAGAAGAAGTTTCTTTTTCTTTGACGCCGCTTCGAGGATCAACTGCGTCCCGTTGACGTTGGTCTCGATGGTGCGAACTGGACTCTCGACGATGAGCTTTACTCCGACGGCCGCCGCAAAATGAAAAATGACATCGGCGTCGTCCACCAGTTCGGCAAGAAGCTGCTGATTCTCAATGCCGTCGAGATGATACTCCAGATTTTCGGAACCCTTCAGGTGCCGGATGTTCTCCATGCTGCCGGTGGAGAGGTTGTCCAGAATCACGACCTTGGCTCCTTGCTCCAGTAACCGTTCCGCGAGGTGAGAGCCGATAAATCCCGCCCCACCGGTGATGAGATATCGCAACATAGCCCCCTCAAAGTTTATCGGAATCGTCCTGGTCTGCCTGGGAGACAGGAACTCGGCCGGACGATTCTTTGTGTGACGCTTCCAATGCTTCCTGTGGGCCGTAGCCTTCAGAATAGGGGTAATAACGGTAGGAGTAGTAGTAATCCGGCGCGCTCGAATCTACTGCGTTTAGCACAACTCCCAACAAGTTGCACTTGACGCTCGTGAGCAGGTCGCGTGTGCGGCTGAACGCTTCCTTCGGAGTCTCACCACTGCGCACGACGAGCAGCACACCATCTGCCTGGACAGAAAGAATCACGGCATCCGTGGCCGCCATGACCGGTGGTGAGTCAATCACGATGAATTTGTATTCCTTCCGCAATTCGGCGATGGCTTCGCTCAGTTTGTGCGAAGAGAGAAGGTCGGCGGGATTCGGGGGCAAGGGACCGGTGGGAATCGCCGCAAGATTTGGAATCAGAGGATGCGGGACGGTTACGAGGTCCAGCGTTGATACGCCGGCTAGGTAGGAACTCAAGCCCGCGTACTTACCCGTGCCCAAGTTCAGGAGCCGGCCCACGCCTGGCTTGCGCAAGTCCGCATCCACGAGGACGGTCTTGTCGCCCAATTGTGCCAGGGTGACGGCGAGGTTTGCCGCCGCAGTCGTTTTGCCTTCGCGGGGAAGTGCGCTGGTCACCAAAATCACCTGTGGCGGATGATCCGGCTTAGAGAGTAACACTGCTGTGCGAAGCGCGCGGAAAGCTTCCGACATCTGCGATTTGGGCAAGTGCTGGGCAACCAACTCAATGCGCTTCTCGTGTCCATTGGTCGAACGGGTCCCGAACAATCCCGACCGCCTCGGCAAATTCGAGTTGTCTCTAAACGCAGGAACAACCGCAAGAGAGGGCAAACGCACCAGGGTCTCCACGTCGTCCGGGGTCTTCACGGTGTTGTCCATATATTCTCGGAGCAAAGCGAGTCCGACACCACCCACCAAACCGACGAGAAAAGCCAGGGCGATATTCCGAGTTTTAGCCGGGCGCGAAGGTGCAGAGGGAATCACAGCGGGATCAACGATTCGAATATTAGATGACTTCAGGCCGGAAGAAATCTGTGCTTCCTTGAGTTTAGTCTCCAAACTGTCATAGAGCGACTTATTGGCCTCGGCCTCGCGCTTGAGGATGTTGTATTGAATCATCTTCTCAGACATTGCGTTGACTTCGGCCTTCTGCTCGTCCAAGGCGCGGCTCAAGAGGTCTTCGTGCTGCTTGGCCTCACGATAGTCGCTCTCAAGTTGAGCGATAATCCCTTTACGTTCCCGTACCATCTGTTCATCGAGGTCCTTCATCTGCGCCTGCAGCCGCTGCACCTTTGGAAAATTTGGGCCATATTGATTGACACCGTCAGTGTAGGAAATAGACAGTTCGGCATGCCGCTTTTGCATATCCTGGAGTACCGAATTGTCTCGGAGTTGCGGCACGGCATCCAGGTCGCCCGATTTGGCAAATTCGTAAAGAGCTTGCTTCTTCAGGCTCTCGCTTTGGGCATCGGTCAACTCCTTGTTCAAATCGACGAGTCGCTCCGTTGTGACGTTGCTCTTGTCGTTCTTGTCGCCGACCGACCAGATCTGATTGTTGCGTTCATACGCGATCCGGGCGTCTTCGGAACGTCGGACTCTTACGCTGAGCTCATCGAGCTCCGACTGCAGCCACTTGGTCGCATCCGCAGTGGCTTCGTAGCGGCTTTTGTAATTTTGCTCGATATAGTTTTCGAGGTGGGCATTGAGGATTTGCGCGGCAAGCTGGGGATCCGTGGACTCGAAACTCACTTCCATCAGGTGCGTGCTCGGGATGCGCCGGACTGTGAGGCTGCCGAGAAATGCGCCTATTCCCGAAGGCAGTTTCTGGTTTTTCAGTGTCCCCGAGGCAACAGCCTCGGAGGTACCACCACCGGAAAATTCCTGGTTGCCGGCCAGACTCATGTTTCGTATGGTTTGCAGAGCCAGAGTCTGGCTGGTTAGAATACGCGACTGGGTCTCGATATAATTCTCGATGTCCATCTCGAAGTCATAGGAACCCGCACCTTGAAACGGCAGGACGTTGCTGTTTTCGCGTTCAATTTCTATCTTTGCATTGGTGCTGTAAACGGGCTTCATCCGGAAGGTCGCGATGCTCACGATGGTAACAACAGCTACCAGAAACGTAAGAATCAGCCACTGGTGTTTGCGCAGAATTAGCAGGTAATCGTACAGGTGTGGTTCACGCGGGGAAAGCTCGATTGCGGCAATTCGAGAAGAGGAAGAGAGAATCTCAACGTTCCCAATCGAACTGGGGTCTCGCGGCATGATTTTGGAGTCGTTAGCCATTCGCTCACTTTATTGATAGGCAACATGGTAGATCGCCACGGCCGTACCAACGGCGACGGCGATCTGTAGTGCCTGGAATAGAGCTTCCTTAACGTGATTATCCGGGATGTAGAGGACGTCGCTGGCGCGCATCTTTATGTCTTCGGACTGTTGATGGAGGACCTTCTTGAGGTCTACTTCCGTCTCTGTCTGCTTTCCCTGATCGTCCTTACGGATGACGACGGCATGATCGAGCTTCGCGATCTTGGTCAAGCCGCCAGCGAGGGACAAAACTTTCATGGTGGTCATTTCGGAGCGATCGTTGGCCATGACAAATCCACCCGGCCGATTGACAGCTCCCAGGACATAGACGATGCCTGCATGCGGCACCGTGACGACATCACCCGCCTGCAAGGGAATGTTGTTCCGCATGTCGCCGGTCTCAAGCAGCTCATTCAGATTTATAGTAATGGTGTTTCCGGCGGGTGTCGTTGTCTCGGATGTTTTGTTGGAATTGGCAGACCCAGAAGGACCTTGCGCCATCTCCATTGCCGAGGGGAACGCTGTGGGATTCGCACTGGATGTTGTGTCGCTCTCGCTCAGGGCAGGCGCATCTTGGGATGAGGATCCCGCGCCGGGGGCTGCGCCCGGCGCCGACGGCGAAATTGGCTCGGGAATGGGAACCAGCACAAAGCTGGAAGAACGGGCCCGCGTTACGATGATCGTGTCGCCGGCATCATTGCTGACGCCACCCGCTCCGGCGAGCACTTCGAGCAAACTAACGCTGGAATCTGCTTCGTAGACCATGGGGTGCTGAACAGCTCCCACGACGGTGATCGGCCTACTTTTGTGCTCCTTCACCATCACCCCAACTTCCGGATGACTGACCAATCCGTTTGCTTGCAACACATCCGCGATCACCTGTTCTGCCTGCATCTCTGTCAGACCAGAAATATGGAGGCGCGTCGGAACCAAAGGGATGCTGATGGTGCCGGACTGGCTGACACGCACTTCACGCGTCAGTTCAGGTACGTCGAACACTGTGATGCTCACAAGGTCGCCGTTCCCTATCGTGTATTCACGGGAGGCTGGCTTCGAACCCACGCTGAGCTTCTGGATCCGCTCGTTCATCTGTTGCGATGTACCGACGACGGAAACTTCCTGCGCAGAGATGCAGGAGCCCTTGTGAAAAAAAACAAGAAGAGCAACGCAGGGTAAAATATAGCGTTCGCGCCTAAGTTTATCTAGGACCTTCAACTTGGTTGCCCCCGTCGCGATATTATACAGTTTGTGCCCCACGGCCTGCCTAGTGTTTTCGGACACTCCTCCGCTGCGATTCGTTCTCTGCGACTTCTGGAACCGCGGGCGGGAGGCGGACAGTCGCCAAGTGGGCTGAGACAAAAAATAGCAGGGCGTTCGCAGGTATGTGCAGATTGAAGTCTACCAAACTATGAACTAATATCCCACTGCAACCCACCAGCCCCGCCAAGTTGAGTGCCGAACCGAACGATTCCCCCAATTCTGCCATTCCCCTTAAGGACTGCAGCTGGACAACCCAAAGAAACCAGAGACAGCACAGCCCCCCTACTATGCCTGTTTCGGCAAGGACCTCAAGATAATCGTTGTGGGCGTGGTTCGCAATTTTTCCGTCGTAGACCGAATCGTAGGGAGGGAAAACGATCTCAAAAGTCCCAAGCCCCGTTCCTAGCAGCGGATGGTCGAGGAAAAGCCGCCAGGTGCCTTGGCGCATGGCAGCCCGCTTACCGGCCGAGACTTCGAGCGTCTGGATGCCCGCGAAACGAGTCAGCACCTGCTGAACTCCGATCCAAGAAACGAATATCAGCGCGCACAACACGACCACGCCACCGGCAATCACGAACCTGCTGCGAATCCGCCGAATCAGGAGCAAAAGAAACAGAAGCAACATTTGAACCGCGAAGCTGACAATCCCTCCTCGGGAAGCAGAGAGCAGCAACGCCACAATCGGGACCATAGCGAAGAGTGCCACCAAGAAAAGCCGCTCTCGGCGCACCTTCCCCAGAACCAGCGGGACGAGCGCCACCGGGATCACCATTTCCGCAAATCCCGCAAAATGGTTGCGATTCACGTACGGACCGAACGGCAGTCCGCCGAAGCGCATCTCCCGAAACCAGTAGAGTTTCCCGTTGAATGTCAGGTGCTGAAGAATGGCAACGACAGACACGAAAAATCCCAAGGTCATCACAAACCAGACAAACCCGCGCCAGTGACTTCTTCGAACGAAAGCCTGAGACACGAGGAAGAGAAAGACCACGTAGGTGATGAGGAGCTGAAGTTCGCTGCGTGTGTAGTAGCGCGAGGCCGTTAAGTGAAAGACCAGTTGGAAGACGACCACCAGGGTAAACGCGGAGAGAGGGAAAAGTTCTGGGGGCAGGACCAACTGTTCTGTTTTCTGACGGTATTGCTGAACAGCCCACAGAAAGAACAGAATAGCAGCACCAACCTCCAGTACGGCCTGAGACCATTCCTCCACGGCACCAAACGCCAAAACGGCGAATGCAAGCAAGCAACAGATAGAAACGCGAAAGAATCTCATGGCTTGTGATGCTCCGCTGGTTGCGGCACGAGGTTCACATCGTCCACCCAGGCAGTTCCGGAGATGCGCAAGTCCGGATTGTCGCTTGGATCCCGGCTGACACAGATCTGCACACGGTGAACGTTGGGGCCGGCGATCCAGGTCTCCTCTACTTTGGTCCAGGGATTCGTGCCATGAATCTCCCGCGTATTGATCACAGGGGTTTTGTCGGGTTCGACCGCGCGAAGCCGAAAGTCGATACCGTATTCCGTGGTGATATCTTTCGTCTTGATCCACCCGGAAAAACCATAGGTAGTACCGGGCTGGACCACAGCGAGGGCACAGGCAGCCTCCAGATTTGGGTTGTGTTTCCCGTCAAAAGAGAGCCGCAGGGACTGGTTCCCGGAAAATTTCTGCCCTTGATCGAGGCTGATACTCACACCTTGTACGATTGGTTGAAAGCGCCAGGCGAAGTTATTTCCATTGACGCCCGATTCAAAACTAGGATCCCAGACTACAGAACCCGAGGGCTGCAGTAGCTGCGGGAGACTCATTGTGGACATCCCTTGATCCCATACGTGCCGTGCCTCTGTGAATTCGCCCGCTTGGAGCAACTCGGAAACGAGCCGGTCGACATCGCGCAGTTCCAGGTGGGGATGCAGCTTGATTAGTTGGGTCCAGACCGTCTTGGCCACAGCCAACTGCTTGGCGCTCAAAGCTTCCCAAATCACACTAACGTAAACACTTTGTTTCGGCGGGAACACTTGCTCGAGCAGCTCATCGATATTTGGATTGGCACGGTAGGCACGCGAAAATGATATTGCCGCGCGCTGCGGGTCCGCTTCGATGGCGCGTCGCAATTCCGCGTATGCTTCGGGCTGGTCGCCCTGGCGCAATAGAAAGTTTCCATAGCGCCATGACACGTCTGCCGACGCAGGGTAGCTCTTCTCAGCTTGGAGATAAGCTTCGCTTGCTTCCGCGTTCCTGCCTTCCAATTCGTAGTCTGTGGCCAGATCCAGCCAGGCGGCAGTATCGAGGGGATTGAGTGCAATCGCTTTTCGAAAGGATTGCTGTGCCAAGGCGGAGTCGCGTTCTTCCAGATTGTACTGCTGGTACTGCCCCAAACGATACCAATACGCCGGATTGCCCGGTTCCAGGCGTACTGCCAGCTTTATTCTTTCTGCGGTGACTCCTTCATAGCCGTAACGCGCGATTGCCGCTCGCAATCCAAAAAAAGAGAGCCAGAGCCCGATTAACAAGGCTGCGACGACCACCAATCCACGTGTGAGGGAATCGGTCAGGCGAAGGATCATCAAATGTAACTCTGCCTAGCCCTCTTCGGGGATGCAAGAATAAATTGATGGGACGACAGGATGGGAAATAGGGCAGTTCCATGCGCAGGGCCCGCAGTATGTGTCAAACAACGGAAAGCGCAACTCCACGAGCCGAAGTGGCGGACAACTCCATTCCCCCGTACAATGTGGGCGATGAGAATGATCATCTCTGTGGGTTCCGAAAATGCTATGTTTGTGTTCGTATCTCACGAGCTACGATGAAGTTTTCATTCTCAGACCGGGTCGAAGTGCCGAAGCATGTACTTGTCCGCTTTGTCCAGAAAGAAACAGTGCTGTTAAATCTGGAAACAGAATGCTATTACGGCCTGGATGAGACCGGTACGCGGATGTGGCAAGTGGTCATAGCTGCACCGAGCGTCGAAAGGGCTAATGAGGAGTTGCTAAGCGAATTCGACGTCGAGCCAGAATTGCTTCGTCAGCACATTTCGGACCTCCTTGGGAAACTCACAGATCTCGGCCTGCTCCGAGTCCTTTATGCTGATGTGCAATTGGATCCGGCAATTTAGAGAGTTGGAGCGCCCCGCGGGGGGACTCTTCCCGCGAGCCTCCGTTGTATTGCCTCTGATTTATATCAGCTTGCGATGGCGCGGCTTTCACAAAACTAAAGCCTCCCTCCGGCATTTCCTTTGTGTGCGCTACGGATAGCGGAGTCTTGATGCACAAGCACGCGCTACTTTGAACGCGCAGATAGTGCGAGCCGCGGCACACCGTGGAATCGGCGATCCTGCCTGCCTTGAGGTATCGCTAGCACTTTGGTGGCTACTCGCACGGCAGGGCACTGCTTCTGACTTGCGCGTGGGAATTCGCAAGGACGGAGAAACGCTTGAAGCACATGCCTGGGTCGAATGCGGAGGAGCACCCTTGAACGAGCCAGAAATGCAGCATCATCAATACGCCGCGTTCGACGCAGCCCTCGCATCGGTGCTCATCCGATGGGCGCGAAGAAGCGAAAGATCCATCCGTCGTACACTGCCTAGAAGGCTTTGGAGTTGCAGAATATTGGGCTGTCCACTCTGGGGGAGTGGAAAGATTTGGCAAGTTTTGAGGGAGCGCGTTTCGAATGATTCACCTGAGAGGTGAAGATTGCTGGGGAAGTGGCATCTCGGTAGAATAAAAGTCCCGCTCGGTAGCAAATCGAATCTCAACTGTACTGGCAAGACAACACGCCTCGGGAATTCAAAGCATAACCCGTGGATGGCAAGGTGACTGATTGAGCGGAATTATCGGAATTTTCCACCGGGACGGTGCGCCAATTGAGCGGGAGTTGTTGAGGTCGCTCGTGGATTCTCTCGCCTACCGTGGTCCGGATGCCCGTGAGATCTGGATGAAGACTTCGATTGGCTTGGGCCATACGCTGCTGCGAACGACGCGGGAGTCGTTAGGTGAGTCACAGCCCGCCGTTTTTGAGGGCCAGTATTGGATCACCGCGGACGCCAGGCTCGACGGACGCGAAGAGCTGTTGGCTGCACTTGATGTTTTAGAGCTCGGCATCGGTCACGCGGTGCCCGACTCCGAGCTAATCCTTCGAGCTTATGCGAAATGGGGCTCGGCGTGCGTGGAACATCTGCGTGGTGATTTTTCCTTCGCGATTTGGGACGCACACACCCAACACCTATTTTGTGCGCGCGATCAGTTCGGGATGAAGCCTTTCTACTATGCCAGCGTAGGTTCGGTCCTACTGTTCAGCAACACGCTCGACTGTATTCGCCGGCACCCAGCCGTCTCGGGGCGATTGAATGATCTCGCGATTGCCGATTTTCTCCTCTTCGACATGATCCAAGAACCTGGGGCTACCTCGTTCGCGGACATCCAAAGGCTGCCGCCCGCGCATACCCTCGTGTGTGGGCGAGGCGGTATCTCTGTTCGCCGTTACTGGGTGCTGCCGGTGAGCACTCCGATTCATCACAAACAGCCGAGGGAATGCGTCGAGCAATTCAAGGAACTGCTCGATCATGCAGTCGCCGACCGGCTGAGAACGAATAGTGTGGGTGTTTTGATGAGCGGTGGACTTGATTCTCCCACGGTGGCGGCCAGTGCGCAGCGGACACTGGCTCGCAATGGGTCCGCTGCCGGTCTGCGCGCCTATACGGAAGTCTTTGAAAGTTTGATCCCGGACGAAGAACGCCGTTATGCCAGGCTTGTGGCGGAAACCCTGAATATCCCGATCGAATTTCAAACGGATGAGACGGAGCTGTGGATGTATCGGAATCACGAAAAAAATCACTGGCCCGAGCCCGTGCATTCGCCCGGGTCGGATGGAGGGCAGGTGCAAATGCGGCAGATTGCTGAGAGGAACCGCGTGGCCTTGACTGGCTTTGGGGCCGACCCCGCTTTTTCATGCCTGCTCTCGGTTCATTTCTCGCATTTGCTCAAAAAAAGGCAGTTTGGCCGCGTGCTGGTTGGAGCGATGCGATATCTAACGGCAGAACGCAGGTTTTCGCGACTGTACCTTCGCACCCGTTGGCAGCGATGGGTTTCTTCCAGGAGTCAGGCGCCCCATTATCCCGGATGGCTGAATCGGGATTTGGAAAAACGCTTGGATCTGCGCGAGCGGTGGAAAGCGTTGCCGCGGGCGACCGCTCCGAATGCAGCTGTTCGCCCCGTAGCATATGAAGCAATGATCGACCCCGTGTGGCCGACTTTGTTTGAGGGATGCGATTCTGGAGTAACACGCGTTCCCCTGGAAGTTTGCCATCCCTTCTTTGATCTGCAATTGGTGGATTTTTTGCTGGCTTTGCCTGCGCTGCCGTGGTGTTCCGACAAGGAGTTGCTGCGCGAGGCAGCTCGCGGCATCCTGCCCGACGCGGTGCGTTTGCGACGTAAGTCGCCCCTCCTCGCGGACCCACTGGTCGCGCTTCTCCAGCAGTCGGAGTCGGCGTGGGTCGATTCCTTTGAAGGTGTCCCTGAACTGGGCCGATTTGTCGAGCGGCACCTGATCCCAAAGGTGTTTGGAGAAAAGGACGTCTGGACCGCATGGATTCATCTTCGGCCTCTCAGTCTGAACTACTGGTTGCGGACCAAGGGGCTATCAGCTATAAAAGACAGGGGAGATGTGTCTTGAAACCTGACCTACAGAGGCCTGTGAAGAAACAGTATCAGGCGCCCAAGCTCCGGGTGTACGGCGACATCCGAGCGATGACTCAGTCCGTTGCTTCCACCCATTTACACCGTGACGGTAAAATGGCATTTGGCATGTTTCTCAAGACTTCCTGACGATCACCTACCGAGGAACCTTTGTTCGTATCACATGTAGTTTATGGGCTGCGACTTGGGGTCAACATGGCTATCCCTGGCCTCCCCCTTCAACTTAATTCAGACGTGTACGACGTGAAGATACGGTTGAAGGATTGGGCTACATTCCCACCAAATTTTCCTGAGTCCAGCGAAATTCTTTATACCAGTTCACCAGAACCCGCGCCCGGCCAGCCGAACTTGCGCGTCGGTGTGCTCCCTGGTGGGGATTATTTCGGCTTTTTTTATAGCGATGGAGTGCGATTCGCCGTCGAACGCCGCGGCCGGGATGTGTGGGGTGATTGGCCAGAGAACTATTCGCTCGAAGACGCTTGCACCTATTTGCTCGGACCTGTGATTGGATTCGTGTCACGCCTGCGCGGAGTGACGTGCCTGCATGCGAGTGCGGTTGTTGTCGATGAACAGGCGATTGCACTGGTAGGCTTTCCAGGTGCAGGCAAGTCCACCACGGCGGCAGCCTTTGCGCACTGCGGCTATCCGGTGATTACGGATGATGTGGTGGCATTGGCGGAGAACGGAGAAATCTTTCTAATTCCGCCGGGTTATCCTCGAGTGAACTTGTGGCCTGACTCAGTTCGCGCCTTATTTGGCTCTGAGGAGGCTTTGCCGCGGATCACACCGACCTGGGACAAACGGTACGTGGCGCTTGGTGACAACGGTTTTGGTTTCGCCACAAAGCCTTTGCCCCTCCGAGCAATCTACCTCCTCGGCGCACGCGAGACGGGGTTGGCCGCTCCTGCCATGGAAGCAGTTTCCGGGAGTGACGCCCTCGCAGAGCTCATCGCCAATTCCTACGTGAACTATCTTCTCGACCGCAGCATGCGGTCCCGGGAGTTTGATGTACTTAGCCGTGTGGTGACTGGCGTACCCATACGCTGCGCGCGCCCCCCGGCCGACCTCTCAGCGGTTTTTGATCTCTGTGAGGCTATCTCTATCGATGCGAGACGGGTGATACTACCCGTTCCGTCAAACGCGTCCTCGAGGCACGACTAATTATATGTATAGCTTGGGCGGCTATGGGACCATGGTCGCGGATCGCGTTCGTGTAGACGCTTACGCTAAGGCCTTGAGTAAAACCGTTCGCGAGGGGGCCGTCGTTGTGGAAATCGGCACGGGGCCGGGCATTTTCGCAGTGCTCGCCTGCCAGGTAGGCGCCAGCCGGGTCTATGCCATCGAGTCAAGTGAAGTCATTCAGGTGGCTCGCGAGGTTGCCGCCGCTAACGGCTGCGCGGACAAAATCGAGTTTTTCGAGGGCCTGTCCAACCGCGTGGCGCTTCCTCTCCGAGCTGACATCATCCTCTCCGATCTTCGTGGTGTGCTGCCACTTTTCGAACGCCATATCCCGGCGATCGTGGATGCACGGCGCCGGTTTCTTGCGCCCGGCGGAACCCTGATCCCGAGAAAGGATTCGCTCTGGGCTGCGATCGTGGAAGTTCCAAAAGCATATAGCGAATTAGTGGACCCGTGGGACCACAATCCGCTCGGCCAAGACCTGAGCGCAGCTCGGCGGCTCGTCGTGAACAACGCTTTGAAGGTACGTGTGAGTCCCAACCAGCTATTGACCGCGCATCAGCTCTGGACCACGCTGGACTATGGGAGCATCGAAAGCTACGACGTCCGAGGCAATCTGGACTGGAGGGTCGAGCGCGCCGGGACAGGGCACGGGATTCTGGTGTGGTTCGATGCGGATTTGGCTGAGGGTTCTGGGTTCTCCAATGCTCCCTCTGCGCCCGAGACAATTTACGATTCGCTGCTCTTCCCATGGCCGCAGCCAGTGTCCTTGGCGCCCGGCCAAGCCGTGATCGTAAACCTCGAGGCGAGATTGGTGGAAAACGATTACGTCTGGCGGTGGACCACCCGCATGGAACCGGTCGAGGGATCGGGCGATCCTCGTATTCATTTTGACCAATCACAGTTGACGGGCGAGGTGCTGTCCGCCGCACAGCTACAAAGAATAGCCTCGGACTACGTTCCACATCTTTCCGAGGAGGGTCGCCTGCGTCGCAGAGCTTTCGAACTGATGGACGGAAAGGTGTCGCTTGAAGAAATCGCACGCCAGTTGGCAGCAGAATTTCCTCAACGCTTCCTCAGGTGGGAGCACGCCTTGACGTACACTGGTGCAATCTCGCGAGAGTACAGTCGATAGAGAGACTGAGCGCCTGTTTTATCCGCGCTCGAGCATAGTCATTAACTTTTATGTGACAGGCTATCCGGTGTAGATACGCGATCTTATCTGACTACAAAGATTTTGGGCCAAGCCATGAAACCTTTGGAGCTGAAAGCTCTTCACATGGATAGGATCAACAACAACTGGATGTGAGTTTGAGGTCCGACTACCTCCGCATTCGTTTGCATGTAGGGCCAAAAGTTAGGTATAAATTCTACGCAGAGCCTTCTCATGACTAAACCGGTCAAAAAGGAACCGAAAAAGCCTTATTCGAAGCCTAAGTTCATCGTTTACGGGACCGTGCAGGAACTCAGACAGCAAATTGGACGCGACAGCAAGGCAGATTGCAACAGGTAACAGTCCCAGAATCTAGTCGCGCCCCGAAGGCCAAGAGATTCTGCCCAGCTATACTTCCAGTGCCCGGGTTCGCCTCCACCTTTTTCCCAGGACAACCCCAGGTATTTTCGCGGGTGCCCCTGGTCGATTTGTTAGATCGGCCTTTTTTGCTTCCGTCGAGCTGATCCGGTCCACTAATCTCCTCAGACGAGAAAATGCGGGTTTTTCACTCATGGGACTGTTCCTAGTCTTCGCCCTTGCTCGCTTGGTTTTCTTTCTGTTCCCGCCCATCTTCGCCGGTTGCCTGGTCATCTAGCTTTCGCCACACTTCAGGTACTATTCAGCCGTCCGACTGTTGACAGAGCGACACTCGCTATTTCAACTTCGTCTATTAGTCCGCTTACTCCCGTGCCCCCGAAGATCCTGACGGTTCTCTTGAGGTCACGCCTTGCTCTGCCGCACCGAGGTGGCCGCGATTATTTTGGTGTGGTGGATGAATCCGACACATGCAAGTGATCTAAGATCATCGAACTCATAGCGACTTCCTAGGGGGACTCCGCGGCATGTCACTGATCGAACTCATAAAAATGTTTGGTTAGCTGAGGACTTTTACGCCAACTTGCCATTAACAAATTTCGCACCTTCACTTAACCAGGGAGCGAAGAAACCCACTGATCCCTTCTTAGGCTCTGACCTTAGACGTGGCCCTTCAGCACGGCCTTCACAATATGGATGGCTGCCCCAGTTCTCAATCATCTAGGCGATATGATAGCCGAGCGGCGTGTTCGCGCGTTCGTTTACGAAGTGTGAATAGAGGTTCTCCGACTGTGAGCACACAGTGATACCTGTCGCCATATGGGAATTTCGCGCGAGAAAAGTGGCCTGAATCTACTTCTGAAGGGCGAAAGCGAGTAATTAGGCTTGCGACAATTTGCGTTTCGCAGTACCCGCCAGCAAGGCAACAAGCCCCAGTCCCAAAAGCGAAAGCGCTGACGGTTCCGGGGTTGAAACGGTTCCAACCACTTGCCCTGCTGTTGTGGACCGCAGTAGGGTAGTCAAGCTGCAATCTGAGTTGTCACAGGTACCTTCGCCACCTTGATTTTCGCCACTGACGATCAAAGGAGCTGTGCCCCCTGCATTTGTTAAGTCAGCGCCATACAGCAGAAACAATAACGCTGTGTTCGTAAGATCACCGCTCGCCCCAACTAGCAGTCCAGTGGAGGAGGAATCAAAGGCGCTGCTAAGACTTGTATAAGTGGCACCTCCGAACGCTGTTCCAAGCGTAGTGGTGATATCGATGGAGCTATACGTGTTCGTGGTTGCGTCATAGACGAATGAGCCCGATGCCGTCCCGCCGTCATCGAAGGTCACGCCACTCAGATCCCAGGTAATCCCGTCTGCTGAGGCAATGGGTGGCACACAAAACAAAACAAATAGTGCTAAAGCTGTGATTAGGTTTCGGAATGACAATCGATTCATAATTCCACCTTTGGGCGGGTAGAGACACCTTGGGGCAGGCAGGGACGTCTTCAAGGCGGGTAGTGACACCTACGCTAAAATAGACATTAGTGCTAAAGTTGTGATTAGGTTTCGGAATGACAATCGATTCATAATTCCACCTTTGGGCGGGTAGAGACACCTTGGGGCAGGCAGGGACGTCTTCAAGGCGGGTAGTGACACCTACGCTAAAATAGACATTAGTGCATGTGAAGTGCCACTTAACTGTAACTGAAAATAAAGCACTTAGATACCGTTTGGCGTCCACTAGGGAATTTGGTCGGACAATATCTGAAAGATTTTAGAAAATTTGCTCCTCGGAAGTCGAGTTTGGCGGCACGTGCCAGGGAATCAGAAGGGACTGAGTTGAATTCTTTGCACACAGCCGAAGGGGAACGAGGAGCAGACTCAGGACTTGGCCCCGCGACCATATTTCCGCGCTAGGCGGAACGGGCGACGCAATGCCTCGAGCACCCGACTGTGTTTAATTTCGCCGTCGTCCAGCCAGTCATCTTCGGTTGGAGAAAAGGAAAGTCGTAGCAGATATGCCGGGGCCGCGATTCTGCTTCCAGGCATTCGTAGACGGAATGCGGCACGCTCGAAGAGATTGGGAGACGTCTTGCTGTTGGGGTTCAGCCACTCCTGAGCGCAAGCAGCCAGTTTGGCAGCACCCACATCACCTTGCACGGCCACGAGCACTTTATCTGGCAGACGAGCGTGCAGCAGATCCGAGGCGAGCCGCAGGCCGGTGTCCAACATGCGCTCCGCTCCCACTTCCTTGGCTGTGTTCCTGGCATTCTGCCAATCAAGGTCTGCTTGTCGGGTAACGAGCGCTGCAACATCGGCAATCCAGCTCAGGCGTCCCCAGAAATGCGTCGCGCCATGTACGCAGATGTAGACTAACTCGTCTTCCACAGCCAAAGCAGGCGCTTCATGACCATCCAGTCCAACGAGTATGTGTCGTTCAAAAAACTTGTCGAGAGGCAGCCGGCGGGGGAAATAGCGCAGCGTGAAGTCATTGTGCAGTTCGACGAGCAGATTTGCGTCTGATTTTGAGAAAAGATACTGACCGGGAATTTTGCCGGCGTCGATGGCGCTGAGGGGAACGGCTGCCTGGTAACCTGTGGCCTGCAATGACTCCGTGGCGCGCCGGATGTCGGCCTGGCGGACGAGCAAGTCCAGATCACCATACTTGCGCATGCTGAGATCGCCGTAAGCCTGCATGGCAAGCACCGGGCCTTTGACGACGAGTGCAGGAATGTCTTTGGCCGCGAAGAGCTCCAACAGGCGAAACAGCTCCGCAGTTATTCTCAGTGTCGAGAAAACTTGCCTGCGGTGGCGATCCAGTAGCTTCCCTCTTATAGCCGCAGGGACAAGATTCTGGTTGAGCTCACGCAGCCGATTTGCAAGATGCCCAATGACACCGTGTTCCTCAGCCAGGAGGAGCACTCGGGACCAATTCGCGGAGCGAGCCAGTCCTGCGAACCGGGGGTCGCCAGCTACAGGTGAGGCACACTCGAGAATCATCGACCATTCATCCTGAAATGCAGCGATGTCGGATAGATCGAGTGGCGCCAAATGCTTTCTCCCAGATAATCCAGCTGTAGTGTACGCGATTGCGGTATCGCTCTTTCAAGCGAAGCAGCTACCGACCCGTTTGACCCAATCCTGGCTTTGGATTACAACCAGAGGGTGAACGGCCCTGTAGTACCCGCGGCATTCATGCGGTGTCTCATCTGTAGCTGCCCGTCCATTTGTGAAGGTTGAGCGAAAATAGCCATTTGATGAAGGAAACTCGGCGACCGAGGAGTCTTCGGACGTTACTGACTCCTGTCCAAATCAAGAAGCACACTAAAAAGGGCGCAACCATCAGAGTCTTTCTTGGCCACGCTCTTGACGACACGATTTCTCGGAATTAGTAGCGTGAGAGGGCATTGGTAGCGTGTCATTTCGGGCATGAACGGCCTTACTTCCCCGACCACGCAACCTGACTTTCCTCTACTCGGCCACGACGACGGACATCAATCCCCAGACGTTTGATCTTCTGATTCAAGGTGGACAGAGGAATCAGGAATCGTTCCGCGGCTTCCGTTTGATTCCAACCGGTGCGTTCGAGCATGTCCACGATGATGCGGCGCTCGACCTCATCGATGATCTGGAAAAGCGAAGGGTTCGGATTGTCGGCGGCGGTTCGCGAGCCGGCCTCGCCTGGCAGCGGCGGCAAAAATTCCGAAAGCTGCAAGCGGACGCCGCGGACGATTTCCTTGCTGCGCACGGATTCCGGCAAGAGGTCGACATCCACGCGCTCCTGCGTCGAAAGCACCACGGCGCGTTCCACCACGTTTTCGAGTTCGCGGACATTTCCGGGCCAGTCGTAATCCATCAATAGCTTCATGGCGGACGGCGTGAACAAGCGCAACGGCTTGGTGTTTTCCGTGCAGAACCGCTCCAGAAAATGCGCCAGCAGCATCGGGATGTCTTCGCGGCGTTCGCGCAGCGGAGGAAGATGAAGATGAATTACGTTGAGGCGGTGATAGAGATCTTCGCGGAAGCGTCCTTCCTTCACCAGCGAGAGGAGATCGATGTTGGAGGCGGCGACGATGCGCACGTCCACCTTGAGCTGTTCCGTACCGCCGAGGCGCATGAACTCACGCTCCTGAATGACGCGCAGAAGCTTGGCCTGGGTTTCCGGGCTGACGGTCGCAATTTCGTCGAAGAAGATGGTTCCCTGGTCGGCGACTTCGAACAGGCCCTTTTTGGAGGCGACGGCGCTGGTGAACGCGCCCTTCACGTGGCCGAAAAGTTGCGATTCCAGAAGGTCGACGGGAATGGAGCCGGTGTTGACCGGCACAAAGGCGCGGTCGGCGCGCGTGGAAGCGGAGTGAATCGCTTTGGCGATCAACTCTTTTCCCGTGCCGCTCTCTCCGCTGATCAGAATCGTGGACCTGGACGGCGCCACCTGCGCGACCAGGTCAAACAACGTCAGCATCTTTTCGCTTTTGCCGATGATGTTCGGAAAATTGAAACGCTGTTTCAGCGCCCGCTTGAGTTGGACATTTTCCTCGCGCAGACGATGGGACTCAACGGCTTGCGCCACCTGCGCCAGCAATTCGTCGTTGGACCACGGCTTGGTGATGTAGTCCATCGCGCCGCTCTTAAATGCGGCGCGCGCCATCTCGATGGAGCCGTAGGCGGTGATGAGGACAATTGGCAGATGGGGATCCTGGCGCCGGATGTCCTTGAGCAATTCAATACCGTTGCGATCCGGCAAGCTCACATCCAGCAGCAACAGGTCGTAGGGCTGCTCACCCAGGCGCAAAAGCCCGGATTGCCCCGTATCCGCCATGATGACCTGATACCCCTCGGTTTTCAGCAGGAGTTCCAGCCCCTCGCGAATTTCCGCTTCGTCGTCAATAACCAGAATCGAGCCTTTAGGCATGAACTGCTTTCCTCACGGCCGGAAATTCAACGTGGAAGGAAGTACCTCGCCCGGGGGCAGAGCGCACATCGATCTTGCCGGCATGTTCTTTGATGATCCCGTAGCTCACGGACAGACCGAGGCCGGTCCCGCGGCCTCCGGGTTTGGTCGTGAAAAACGGGTCGAATATCTTATGGATGTGGTCGCGGGGAATCCCGTTGCCTGTGTCCGCCACTTCAATTTCCACGCTGCCATTGTGAGCGCCCGTGCGGACTTCCAGGATTCCTCCCGTGGGCATGGCGTCGCGCGCGTTCAGGAAGAGATTCAGGAAAACCTGCTGCAATTTGTTGGCGGAGCCGCGCACGGCCGGCAGGCCGTCGGTGAGATGCTTCACCACCTGGATTTGCGAAGTCTTCAGCGGATGGGCGACCAGCGAAAGCGTTTCTTCCACCACGCGGTTGACGTCCACATCGGCCAGCGCGCTCGGGCCGGTGCGCGAAAAATTCAGAAGATTGTTTACGATTTCGCTCGCGCGGAAGGTCTGCTTCACAATTTTATCGATGATGGATTGTCGCGGATCGCCTTCCGGCATCTGTTTGGCCAGCATTTGAATGTAGTTGGAAATCACGGCCAGCGGCGTGTTGACTTCATGGGCGACGCCGGCGGCCAGCAAGCCGAGGGAGGTCAACTTCTCGGTCTGCGACATCTGCTCTTCCATTCGCTCGCGCTGCGTCACGTCGTCGAAGAGCAGCAGACGCCCGATGCGCTCGCCCGCCTTGCTGACCAGCGGGGTGATGGAGACGTTCACCACCATCGAATTCCCCTGGTGCTGCAGCCTCTGCTTGTAGATACCGGTGACCTGCTCTGCATCGCCGCGGCTGGAAATTTCCTGAACCAGTTCGACCGGCAGGAGGCCGGCGAGCGGTTGGCCGACTGCATCGTTGCGCGAAACCTGAAAGAGCTGTTCCATGCGGCTGTTCCAGGCTTCGACGGTTCCGTATAAATCGACGGCCAGAACGCCCACGTTGAGCGATTCCACGATGTTTTCGCTGAAATCTTTCAAGCGGGCCACTTCGAAAGCCTTCTGCTCGAGCGAGGTGTACAACTGGGAATTGTCCAGCGCGATGGCGAGATAACCGGCGATAGTCTGCACCAGCTCGACGTCATCGCTCGAAAGGAAATCCCCGTCCACCGTCTTGCCGAGGCCGAGGAACGCGACGGTGCGCTCTCGAATGCGGCAGGGGATGAAGTAGTTCAGATCCAGTTGTTCGATCGTGCGGCGCACGGAATCCGCGACAACGGAAACACTGCGGGAAGATTCGAAGAAAATCGTGTTGTTCGCAAGCTCCGGCGCGGCCGATTTCAAAAACCTCAGATCGAGGCGCTCGCTGAGTCGCACTCCCATGGAACGCGCCAGCCGCAGGTCGCCAGGGTTTTGCGCATCTTCCACAAAAATGGCCAGGCGATCGACCAGCAGTGTTTGCGAAACGCGGTCCATCACCGAGCCCAGCATGGGTTCCAGGCGCACTTCGTTGGTGAGAGTACGGCCAAATTCAATCAGCGTGCGGCGGTAGTCGAGGCGATCGCGGTAGAAGAAACGGTCCAGCCGCGCCTGGATGCCTTCGCGGAACGGCTGAAAGAGGAACGCCGCAACGACGATGGCTATCATGCCGCCGACGGAGCCGGTGGTCTGTTCATGGAAGATCTGTGCGATCAGGGCCACCAGGCCAAAATATACGGCCGCCACCGCCGCGGTCGCCGCTGTATAGGCCAAACCGCGCTTGAAAATGATGTCCACGTCCATCAAGCGATAGCGAATGATGGCGTAGCCAAAGCACAGCGGGATAAGCACCAGGCTGAGCGCGGAAAACTGCATCCAGGGCAGCGTGGCGGCGTCAAAAATATAGGGAACGATGTAGAGAAGCGTGAACGGCAGGCTTCCCGCGAGCGTTCCGCCGGTCAGCCATTTCAATTGCTGCCGCAACACGCCGGAGCGCGAGCGCCGGTAACTGAGATTAAAAGTCAGACCGGCAGCGAGGAAATAAAATCCCAGGAAGCCTAGTTCCAGTTGATCCAGCTCCACTCTCGACCGGGTGGTAGGCACGAACCCACCGGCATTCAACGCGACCAGAACGTGAATCGCGAGCAATGCCAGCGGAGCCAAATAAACCCCGGCAAACTTCATCAGGGATTTCCGCGAAGTTTCCGGCCGCTCTGGAAAGACCAGGGCAAAGTGCAGCAGCAGCGCCGGGGCGAACAAACCGGCCATGACGCTTGACCAGTAGACTTCCAGATCGAAGGTGTCCAGCTTCCCGCTGTAATGGAACGAACACACAACAAAGGAAACCAGGCAAAAGACGTAAAAATGCACGGCGCGCGGCGCGTTCCACCGCCGCGCAAAAATGAACAAGCCGATGAAGAGATACAACAGGCCCACGACGCGCAGATAATTTTCGACGCTGATGGGCTTATGCGGCGGGGTGGTGATCAGGCGAGTTTCGAATTCCTCGCCGTTGCGCGAGAGCTTGTAGCGCAGTTGTGTCCAAAGCCCGGCACGATACAGGCGGTTGGCTACCGACGCAGCCCTGGGCACCGCAATGTCATTAATCGCCAGCAGGATATCCCCAGGGTGGATTCCAGCGGCGGAGGCGGGTGATTCGGAGGCGACTTTCCAGGCTTCGACGCCTGCGGCGCCATCCGACCAGGCTACACCGTCGTCTACTTGCTCATAGCGCGAACGTTGGAGGAAGTTCAGCCAGGCGAAGACAATGGCAGCCAGCGTGGCTAACGCCAGCACAACTGCGCCTACCCGAACGCGGAGATTCTGTCGCATCGCAAACTCGAAAAGCTCGCACCTGACCTTAACTCAAGCGCAGCAACTGGTGTTCCAATCTTTAGTAGATTCCTATCGCCATAACAAGATGCAAATAAACAGCTTAAAGATGTCTTGCGGGCACGGGGCAGGCCGCATCCGGTTTTCAATAGGGTGGATACTGATTTTCAGAGGTCTCCCAAGACCTAGAACTGAAGACTCACGCCACCCCGGAAACTCCGAAACGCGGGTACGAGCAGGAGCTGACCATCTCGGGTGTTCAGAGAGAAATAACCCTGGGCGAGCAGATTGTCGCACTCGGCGCTGGCTTCCCAACGCCCGAACAGCATCCGCGGCAGGGGCTGCCGGATGCCTACATTCAGGTAGGGACTCACCTGATACGCGGCCTCACCGTAGGGGTCCACCCTCGAAAGCGCCGTGTCGTTAATCCATTTGTAGCCTGCGGTCAGGTGCGTTCCGGTCTGCGGTATCTTGGCAGTGATTTTCGTGGCTACCGATTGGCGCTGGGCAGTGCGCAAACCCTCGCGCAAGCCGCCATCCATTTCCGCCACGGGAACCAGCGCGCCGGAGAACGCATAGATCGCCGTCAGTTCCAGGTCGTCGCTGAGTTTTTCCCGCAGGGCCACGCGGCCTCCCCAATCGCTTGACGCGCCGCCGTCGTATGCAAACCCTTTCGAAAAGAAATCCTGGAAAAATTCCTCGGGGGGCAGACTGCTGCCGCGTCCAAAGAGGGCAACGTGGCTGTAGTCATCATGAAAAGCGGCCATTTGAAAAACGCCGCGGGCTCCAAGCTTTCTCTCGGCGGCCAACTCTTCGTGGCGTCCGCTCTCCAAAACGGGGTGGCCTCCCCGCATCAGCAGCGCAGGGAACGTATCCAGTTGATTCAGAGCGTCGGCCAGGACGCCAGGGGCATCCATTCCCTCGAGCTCGGCATTCAAGGCGTCATTTGGAGTGGTGCCGTTGGGCAGGGCCGCGTAAATTGCATCCGCGTACCAGTTCGAGGTGACGCGAGTTTCGAGTTTCACGCGAGCGCGAAGACCAGTGGCAGGCGCACCCACGCCGACCAGAACATATTCGCCACCGGCGCGCACTAGGAAACGACTGCCAAGCGCGAGCGTTTCGGTCTGGTCGAGGCGAACGCCACGGAAGGTCAGACCGTTGGTGCCGAGTTTCGCTTCGCGCAAGATCAACGTGCTTGATGGACCCGATTCCGCGGAGCCTGTCGGCAGCCAGATGGTAGCAATCCCGCCCGCCGGAGACTCGTCATCCGGCGTAATCTGGCCCGCAAATACAATGTGGTTGGCGCCGGTAATCTTCTGGTCGTAGGCGAAAGCAGTGCTGGGTGCGGCTGCAACGTTCGAAACGGAGCCCGGCCGTCGGGCCCCGTCGGTCAAGGCGACGATTCCCAACGGGCGGTGCACGTTCTGTTCGACCACGATCGAAGCTGTGATGGAACCCGCGGGATCGGTTTCATTCCAATGTAAAACAGGCCGTAGCTCGGGTGCGGAGCGCAACACCCATTTCCAGTCGTCGGCTTCGGCAGCGCTGGCCGCGGGCGGGCGGCGGAGCTGCTCGATCGAAGCAAACATGGACTCAAGCTGGATACGAACCGTGGTAGTGAGGTTTGGAGAAATCTGGATGTGCTTTTCCAAGAAGGGCAGAAAACCGGCCAGCGTGACGCGAACAGTGTAGGAGCCTGGCGCCAGCTTCTCACCTTTAAAGATTCCTTCGGTGTTGGTCAGGAACTGATAGGTGGCCGCCGCGCCGGGTGTTTCCGAAAGAATCGCAACCGTGGCACCCAGTTGCGGGACGCCGCTGGCATCACGCACCTGGCCGGATAGTTTTCCGAGACTCGAAACCTGTTGCTTGCTGGATTGGGCAAAAAGGGAAGGTGTGCCACAAGTCACACCCACAGCGGTGCCGAGCAGAACCCCGAAGCACAGGAGGGTGCCGCGCTTCACTCGTTTACCTCCCTGGTGTGACGTTCGCCACAGTCTTCTGTTCCACCGGATTCCTCACGGAGAACTCCGCGGAACGGGAAATGGCTACGTTCGAAAGCAAGTCGGTCGCGTTGACCTCGAGAGTATACTTCCCCGGGGCCAGCGTGGCCAGAGGCAAAAGCCGCTCGATGGTCACCTGATCGCCGGTCTGTTTCATGTCGGCAGATGTCTCTTTGAACTGCATCACCTGCTGATCGCCCTTCTTCACGGTATAGGTGAAGCTTGCGTTGCTCTTGTGGGTCTTTTCCTCGCCCTTCAAGTTATAAATCTGAAGATAGATGCCGAGCTTGTCGGCGGTGGTGAAATCCCCATCGAGGCGCGGACGCACCTTGGAAGAACCGAGTACAAATTGCCCGGTGCCGATCTGCTTGGCGGGAACGTGCTCGATCTGGTCGGCCAGGATCAGACTGCTCGCTTCCAGCTTTTCATCCTCATAACGAGGAACCGCGAGACGCGTGTTGACCGCGCCCACGTTGCCGCTACCCACATCCTTGATGACCAGGTCCAGGCGATACAATCCCGGCCGCAACGGCAGCGACTTCTGATACACCGACGATAGTTTTACGGACTGCTTGTAGAGTGACTCCGGATAATCGCGCGTGACGGAATCCTCGAAGGTCTGCACCACGCGATTCGTGAGCGTGCTGACGCGTCCGAAGATGTTGAGCTCCGCACTGTATACGCCGTCTTTATTCTTGAATTGAAGCTGATGGTTCGGCACTTGCACGGTCACTGGCACGAGCACCGTGTCGTTGGTTACCTTCAGAAAATCGGTGCGGTAATTGAACTTCACCTGGTCGCGAACCATGCGCGAGGTCACCAGCGCTTCCAGGTCCTTGTACTTCACTTCAGGTGGCCGCTGAACTTTGGCGTAAAGTTCGAGGCGCGTAAATTCATTTAAGCTCGCAGGAGTCCCCCCAAGCGAGGTCGGGAGGTGAGTGCCATCGGAACGGGTGAAGCGGTCAGTCTTCGATGCCAGGCCCATCGATTCCATCATGCTGAGGCCGGCACCCGGCACGTTCAGCAGCGCGTCTTTCTCGGAAGGATCCATCGTCAGGTGGTATTCACCGGAACCGCTGGGATCCACGAACTCAAGCTCCACGTTTTCCTGGATGCCCTCGAGATACCGATACCGCCAGCGTTCCCAAGGGTATGTAGTGGTGGAACCGCCGCCCTCTTCCATCGGGCGATCGTAGGTGCCGCCGGTCGGGTGCGATTCGATTTCGTCGGGCGCGCCCCAGATGATGTAAATGCGTCCGCGATCGGTCTTCCATCCCGGGATGCCCGAGGCATAGTGTTCGTTGGCGTAGGCGATGCGCCGGTAATGCTCTTCCTTAAAATCGTTGTCCGGCATGTCCGGATTGCTGCTACGGCGCAGCCAGAACTGCTCGATAAACTGTTCGCGTTCTTCGTTGGTTTCCAGTTGCAGGAAAGCGGTGCGCTCCTCCGGAGAGATGATGTAGATCACATCTTCGTTCAACCAGGTTTTGAAGGAGTTATCGAGCTCCTTCAAAGTTTTCTTCATTTTCTGCTTCTGGTCTTTGGTGAGCTTTTGAGCTTGAGGAGGCGCCTGCGGGT
>Ga0210403_10000836_pt1 | contig 30498 bp, 30 predicted proteins | sample IncBWC19MmetaG_FD_150863 | JGI IMG/M metagenome (GOLD analysis project Ga0210403, IMG submission 150863) | Forest soil microbial communities from Barre Woods Harvard Forest LTER site, Petersham, Massachusetts, United States - Inc-BW-C-19-M | ecosystem: Environmental > Terrestrial > Soil >...
TCCACCGCCCTGGCCAGCTGCTTCTCGATCTTGGCGATGCCCTTCTGCAGCGTCGGCTCGTCCACCTCGCGCAGCACCACCTCATAGCCGGCCTCGGCCGCCACCTGGGCGATGCCGTGGCCCATCAGACCGGCACCCAGCACTCCCACCTTCTCGATCTGCTGCGCCATGACACCTCCGCTTGGACTCATCCGGTTCGGTAGCCCGCAGCCTATTACTCGCCCGGCGGGCCCCGCTTCCAGCGGCGCCGCGGGAAGGTTGCGCGGGAGCGCGGAGTCAATGCCATTGCAACCAACGACCAGTGGAGGCGCCGCAATGCCCGAGCCCGTCCACGAGCCAGCGCGCTCACAGCAGCCAAAGGATCATCCCTCTCCTACCCGGCGGACAGCGCTGCCCGTGCTCGCCTGCGCGGTCCTCGTCTGCGCCGCGCTCGTGCCCTCAGGCGCGGCGGGCGCCCAGACACCCTTCCTGCACTTCAAGCACCTCACCTCGCTCGGCAGCACCGTGCCGGCGAACGGGGACCAGAACCCCTACGGCATCGCGAACGTCACCGAGACCACCGGCTCGCTCGTTGCGGGTGACGTGCTGATCAGCAACTTCAACAACGCCGGCGCCCCGCCCAGCGGCAACCTGCAGGGCACCGGCACCACGATCGTGCAGATGTCCCCGCGGGGGCACCTCTTGCTGTTTGCCCAGATCTATCCCGCGGCGCTCCCAGGGCCCTGCCCCGGCGGCGTTGGGCTCACGACCGCGCTGGCGGTGCTGCCGCAGGGCTATGTGGTCGTGGGGAGCCTGCCCACGAGCAACGGCATGGCGGCCACCGCCACGGCCGGGTGCCTGATCGTGCTGGACAGCGGCGGACATGCCGTGGAGACGATCTCCGGCGCACCGATCAACGGACCTTGGGACATGACCTCGGTCAGCGAGGGCGCCAACAGCACTCTGTTCGTCACCAACGTACTCAACGGCACCGTGGCCTCTGGTGAAACGCCGATAGACGAGGGCACGGTGGTGCGCATCCACGTGCACGTGGGCGGCCACCGGCCGCCGCGCGTGAGCGGGATCCAGGTGATCGCCGAAGGCTTTCCCGAGCGCACCGACCCCGCTGCGCTGGTGGTCGGGCCCACAGGCGTTGGCCTGGGCCAAGAAGGCACGCTGTTCGTGGCCGACACCCAGGGCAACCGCATCGCGGCGGTGCCAGGCGCGCTGTCCCGGCACAGTCCGCTCGGCGGCGGCGGCGTGACGGTGGCTACGGGCGGGCACCTCAACAGCCCGCTGGGCCTGACGATGGCGCCCAACGGCGACGTGCTCACCGCCAACGCCGCCGACGGCAACATCGTGGAGACCACGCCCACCGGCGCGGAGTTCCCGCCGCAGGACACCGGCGCGGGCGGCGGGGGACTGTTCGGGCTGACGGTGGCACAGAACCTGCGCGGCGTGCTGTTCGTAGACGACGCCAACAACACGCTCGGCCTGCTGCACTGAGGCCGAGCCCGGCGGGGTGTGGCCGATGCGGCGGACCACACCCCGCCCTCGAGCTCGCCCACTCCCGGCCCCGGCCCTGGCGCCGGCCGGGACATCGCCGGCGACGGGGCGGATGTAGGCTCAAAGCTCGCCCCGCCACTCGGCAGCGCCCGAGCGGCCCTTCCCACCGTGAGGAGTGAAGCGATGAGCATGGTCGTCACCGAGGACCGCGGTGCGGTGAGGCACGTGGTGCTGAACCGCCCCGCGAAGCGCAACGCGATGAGCCAGCAGCTGCTGCTGGAGCTCGGCACGGCGCTGCGCGAGGCCGCCGCGGACCCCGGCGTGCACTGCGTGGTGCTGCGCGGCGAGGGACCGGTGTTCTCCGCCGGCGTGGACCTCGGCGAGCTAGCCGCGTCGGCTGCGGCGCCCGAGATGCTGCGGCCATTCAGGAACGTGTTCCTGGAGTGCGCCAACCTGTGTGAAGAGATGGCCAAGCCGGTGGTCTGCCAGATCCACCGCACGTGCGTGGGCGGCGCGCTCGAGGTGGCGCTCGGCTGCGACCTGCGGATCGCCTCGAGCGACGCACAGCTGGGGCTGCCCGAGGTGAGGTTCGGGATCATCCCCGACGTGGGCGGCTCGACGCGCCTGCCGGCCGTGGTGGGCCTCGGCCGCGCCAAGGAGCTGATCATGACCGCGCGCATCATCGACGCCGCGGAGGCCGAGCGGATCGGCCTGCTCAACCGCGTGGTGGCGCCCGAGGAGCTAGAGCAGGCGACGCAGGCGCTGGTGGACGAGCTGCTGGCCAACTCGCACGTGGCGGTGGGTCGCGCCAAGCGCGTGATCGACGCTTCGGCGCGGCCCGCGCTCGCGCAAACGCTCGAGATGGAGGCCGCGGTGCAGGAGTACTGCGTGGCCGCAGCGCGCGAGAGCGGCCGCCGGCAGGCCGAGGCGGAGGCCGAGGCGGCGCTGGCCGGCTAGGCTCGCCAGTCCACCGGACCAGCCACCAGCGTGTGGCTGCCCAGCGGCCGGCCGAGGATCTCCTGCACACGCCGTGCACAGGCCAGCAGCGCCTGCAGGTCGATGCCCGTCTCGATCCCCATCTCGTGCAGCATCGAGACAAGGTCCTCGCTGGCGATGTTGCCGGTGGCGCCGGCGGGCACCGGGCAGCCGCCCAGCTCGCCGAAGCTCGACTCGAAGCTCTGCACGCCGGACTCCAGCGCGGCGAGCACGTTGGCCAGGCCCTGCCCGCGCGTGTTGTGGAAGTGGGCGGTGAGCTCCACGTCATCGCCGAGCGCGTCCGTCGCCCGCGCGAAGAGCTCGCGCACCTGCAGCGGGTTGGCCATCCCGGTGGTGTCGCCGAAGCCGATCTCCGCGGCGCCCGCGTCGCGCAGCCGCGCCGCTATCTCAAGCACCCGCTCAGGTGGCACGTGGCCCTCGTAGGGGCAACCGAACGAGGTGGAGATCACGCCCTCGCAGCGCAGACCGTGCTCCCGCGCCCGCGCAAGCACGATCTCGAGGCCCGCCAGCGACTCAGCGATCGAGCGGTTGACGTTCTTGCGGTTGTGGGTCTCGGAGGCCGAGAGGAACACGTTGACCTCGTCGAAGGCGCGGCGCGCGCTCCCTGCGCCAGGCGCCTCGCTCCCCGCGCCGGCGGGCTCGCGAGCGGCGAGCAGCTGAAGCGCGCCATCCAGGCCGCGCTCGTTTGGGATGAGCACCGAGATGCTCACCTCGGGGGGCACGTCGATCCGCGCCAGCACCTCAGCGGCGTCTGCGAGCTGGGGGATCACATCGGGGCGCACGAAGCTCGTGACCTCCAGGCGGCGCAGGCCCGTGCGCGCCAGCGCGTCGATCAGCTCGACCTTGCGCTCGGTGGAGATGACCTCGGGCTCGTTCTGGAAGCCGTCGCGCGGGCCCACCTCCCTGACCCGCACCGCCTGCGGCAGCTCGTGCGAGGCCCCGCTCACCACATCGACAGGCCGCCGCTCACGCCCAGCGTCTGCCCGGTCACATACGAGGCGTCGTCGCTGGCCAGGAACGCAATCGCCGCTGCGACCTCATCGGCCTCCCCGGAGCGCCCCAGCGCGGTGGCGTCCACCATCGCCCGCTTCAGGCGCTCCCCCACCTCGCCCAGCATCAGCGGCGCGGCGTTGAGCAGCGGCGTCTCGATCGGGCCGGGGGCCACCGCGTTACAGCGCACGCGATAGCGCGCCGCTTCGCGCGCGACAGTCTTGGTGAAGCCGATGACGCCGGCCTTCGCGGCCGAGTACACGGCCGAGCCCGGCGAGCCCACGCGGCCCGCCTCGCTGGCCACGTTGACGATCACGCCGCGGCGGCGCTGCTGCATTCCGGGCAGTACCGCGTGGGTGACCGCCAGCACGCCCCGCAGGTTCACGCCGAGGACGAAGTCCCACAGCTCCTCATCGGTGTTCACGAAGAACGCGAAGCGGTCGGTGCCGGCGTTGTTGACGAGCACGTCGATGTCGCCCAGCGGCGCCATTGCCTCCACCGCCGCGCGCACAGAGGCCGTATCGCTCACGTCCAGCGCACAGGCCAGGCCGTCGATCTCGGCGGCCACCTCCGCGGCGCCCTGCTCGTTGAGGTCGCCGATCCCCACGCGCGCACCCTCCGCGGCCAGCCGCCGGGCGGTGGCTGCGCCGATCCCCGAGGCGCCGCCTGTGACGAACGCCGTCTTGCCCTCGAGCCTCACGGCGCGAAGCCTATACTCGGCCGCCGTGGCACCGTCGCCAACCAACCCCGTGGCAGTCATCGGCGCCTCCGGCGCCCTCGGCTTCGGCATGGCGATCAGGCTCGCGCGGGCGGGAGTGCCGATCGCGATCGGCTCCCGCGATGCTGCGCGGGCGCAGGAGACGGCCGACCGCGCGAAGGCGGTCGTACCCACGGGCTCGTTCACCGGATACGACAACGCGGGAGCCGCGCAGGCGGCGCGCACTGTGATCCTCAGCGTGCCCTTCCGCAACCAGTCCGAGACGCTCGTGAACCTCAAGCAGGCGCTCGCCCCGGGCACGCTCGTGATCGACGCCACGGTGCCCCTGGCGGCAGCGGTGAGCGGCAAGGCCACACGCATGCTCGGCGTGTGGCAGGGGTCGGCCGCCGAGCAGGCCGCGGAGATGATCCCCGAGGGCGTGAGGGTCGTCTCGGCGCTTCACACCGTGAGCGCCACGTCGCTTGCCGATCTGGAGCATCCGCTCGATCAGGACGTGCTGGTGTGCGGCGATGAGCGCGAGGACAAGCGCGAGGCGGCGGAGCTGATCGAGCTGATCGACGGCCTGCGTTGCGTGGACTGCGGGCGCCTGGAGATGTCACGCACCACGGAGTCGCTCACCGCGCTGCTGATCTCGGTGAACTCCCGCTACAAGGTCCACGCCGGCATTCGCCTCACGAGCCTGCCGGATCACCTGTGGGGGTGAGCGCAGCCGAGGTGGTGGTGCTCGCCGGCGGGACCGGTGGGGCCAAGCTCGCTCGCGGCATGGCGGACGTGGTGGGAGCGGAGCGGCTGGCGGTGATCGCCAACACGGGCGATGACATCGAGATCTACGGTGCCCTGGTCTCCCCCGACCCCGACCTCGTGTCGTTCTGGCTCGCAGACACCATCGACGAGCGTGGCTGGGGGCTGCGCGGCGACACCTTCGCGGTGATGGACGCGCTGCGCACGCTCGGCGTGGACGTGTGGTTCAACCTCGGCGACCGGGACCTCGCATGGTGCATGGAGCGCACGCGCATGCTCACCGAGGGCCTCACCGCCACGGCCGCACTCGCGCGGCTGAACCATGCGATCGGTCAGCGCGCGCAGGTGTTGCCGGTGAGCCACGACCCGGTGCGCACATGGGTGCGAACCGGCGATGCGGGCTGGAGCGGCTTTCAGGAGTTCATGATCCGCGGGCGCGCGGCCGGTCTGGTGGAGGGCGTGGAGTACCGCGGCGCCGAGCACGCGCGCCCCAGCGAGGAGACAATCGCGGCGATTGCGGGGGCGCGCGCGATCGTGATCGGCCCCTCCAACCCGCTCGCGTCGATCGCGCCGATCCTCGCCGTGCCGGGGATCCGGCAGGCGCTCGCTGACAGCCCGGCGCCGGTGGTGGCGGTCAGCCCCATCGTTGGCGGCCGCGTACTCAAGGGCCCCACCGCGTCTTTCATGGCCTTCGCTGCGCTCGAGTGCAACGCTGACGGCGTTGCCGATTTCTACGGAGCGCTGATCGACGGGATGGTGTCCGACGAGAGCGCGCGGGAGCTTCCGAGCCTGCAGACGGACACGCGCATGGACGATGCGACCGCGCGCGCTCGCCTGGCCGGGCAGACGCTCGACTTCGCCGCTGCGCTGCGCTGAGAGCGCCCGCGGGCGGATACCCTCTTGGCCATGCGAACCGCAGCGGTGCTGCCCGTGAAGCGCTTCGACCGCGCCAAGCAGCGGCTCGGCGAGAGCGTTGCGGACTCGCTGCGCGTGGCGCTCGCCGGCGCGATGGTGGCCGACGTGATGCTCGCGCTCTCCCGCACGGAGGGCATAGAGCGCACGATCGTGGTCACGAGCGAGCGATCCGTGGCGGAGGAGGCCTTGGCGCTGGGGGCAACCGTGCTGCCCGACGCAGCCGAGAGCGGCCAGTCGGCTGCGGCCACACTCGGGATCGAGCTTGCCTTGCAGGACGGGTTCGAGCGCGTGTTGTGCGTTCCCGGCGACTGTCCCGCGCTCGACCCCGAGGAGCTGCGCGAGCTGCTGCGCGCTGACGGCTCGCGCGCGGGCCCCCACGCTGTGATCATCCCCGACCGCCACGGCACGGGCACCAACGGCCTGCTGCTGAGCCCGCCGCACGCGATCCTCCCGAGCTTCGGGCCGGGCAGCTGCGAGCGCCACCAGGCGCTTGCGCGCGCCGCCGGCGCCGCGTGTCGCCTGGAGCGCCCGTCCTCGCTCCTGCTCGACATCGATACGGGCGATGACCTCGCTGCGCTGCGCGAGCGCCTGGCTGGGCAGCACGATCGTGCGCCACGCACGCGCGCGGTGCTCGGCCGGCACGAGCGCGGCGCGGTCCTGTCACTGACCACGCCGGCCTGAGCGCGAGGCGGGGTGGCGACGATCTGGGCGCGAGCCCTTCCCGGCATCCCGGATGTGCGCGAGGGCGACGATCTCGCCGAGTTGATCCTCGCGGCGCTCGGCGATGAGCGGCTCTGCGGCGAACACGTGCTTGCGATCGCCCACACGGTGGTGTCAAAGGCGGAGGGTGCGGTGGTGGCGCTGTCGCAGGTGAGCCCCGGCGAGCACGCGCGCCGCCTCGGAGCCGAGGCGCACAAGGATCCGCGTGCGGTGCAGGTCGTGCTGGAGGAGTCCGCAGAGGTGCTGCGGGCTGAGCGCGGCGTGCTGATCAGCCGCACGCACCATGGGTTCGTGTGCGCCAACGCGGGCGTGGACCTCTCAAACGCCGCCGGGCCGGACACGGCGGTGCTGCTGCCGCGCGACCCCGACGCCTCGGCGCGCCGGATCCGCGCCCGCCTGCGCGAGCTGGCGGGCGAACGCGGCACTGGGGACAGCGCTCCGGCAGTGCTGATCAGCGACACGTTCGGACGGGCCTGGCGTCATGGGCAGACCGACGTGGCGGTGGGGCTCGCGGGCCTGCAGCCGCTGGATGACTGGCGCGGGCGCGCAGACGCCGACGGCCTCGAGCTCCGGGCTACGTGGCTGGCGGTGGCCGACGCGGCCGCCGCCGCAGCCGACCTCGCCCGCGCCAAGGACTCGCGCGAGCCCGTGGTGATCGTGGGCGGCCTCGCGCAGTTCGTCACCGTCGAGGACGGACCGGGGGCGCTGGCGCTGGTGCGCCCGCTGGAGGAGGACCTCTTCGCCTAGAGCTGTCGAGGACTATGCTGCACAACGAACGGTCTGCAGCTACGTAGTTCAGGGGGGTTGGTTGATGAGCTCCTCCGTTGGCTTGAGCTCACCGAGTCTTGGCTTCACAACGCTCGCACAGGAGGCGAGCGTGGACGAGTTGCCGTTGCGGGGCGAGCTGCCGGCATGGCTGTCGGGGTCGCTGCTGCGCACCGGCCCCGCGAAGTTCGAGGTGGGCGAGCAGAGCATGCGCCATTGGTTCGATGGGCTGGCGATGCTGCACCGCTTCACGATCGCCGACGGGCGCGTGTCCTACGGCAACCGCTATCTGGAGAGCCGCTCCTACCGCGCCGCGCGCGAGCGCGGCCGGATCGTCTACAGCGAGTTCGCCACCGATCCCTGCCGCTCGCTGTTCAAGCGCGTGCAGAGCATGTTCTCGCCGTCCTTGGGCGACAACGCCAACGTAAACGTGGCGAGGCTCGGCGAGCGTTTCGTGGCGCTCACCGAGACGCCGCTGCCGGTGGAGTTCGACGCGCAGACGCTCCAGGCGGCGGCGGTGCCGCCATATCGCGCACCCGGTCAGCTCTCAACCGCGCACCCGCACCTGGACAGGGCGAGCGGGGGGATGATCAACTATGCAGCCAAGCTCGGGCCGTCCAGCAGGTATCGCTTCTTCGCCGTGAGCCCCGAGGGGGGCTCGCCCCAGGAGCTCGGATCGATCCCGGTAAAGGAGCCGGCCTACATGCACTCCTTCGGGCTTACCGAACGCTGGCTGGTGCTGGCGGAGTTCCCCCTCGTGGTCAACCCGCTGGCGCTCGCGCTGTCAGGGCGCCCCTACATCGAGAACTACCGCTGGAAGCCCGAGCGGGGCACGCGCTTCACGTTGATCGACCGCCGAAACGGCGAGGTGAGCGGAGGCTTTGAGACCGAGGCTTGCTTCGCCTTCCACCACGTCAACGCTTACGACAACGGCGGCGAGGTGGTAGTGGACCTGTGTGCGTATGCGGACGCGGCGATCGTCGAGGATCTCTATCTGGAGCGCCTGCGGACGGGCACGCCGGTGGCGAAGGCGACGCTCACGCGCTTCCGCCTCACGCTCGCAGACCGGTCGGTGCGCCGCGAGGCCCTGTGCGCGGATGCGGTGGAGCTTCCACGGATCAACTACGGGCGCTGCAACGAGCGCCCCTACTGCTGCGTGTGGGCTACCGGCATCGGCCCGAGCGGCTGGCTTGAGAACGTGCTCAAGGTGGACACGCGCAGCGGTGCCACGCTGTGCTGGTCGCAGGAGGGCTGCTACGCGGGCGAGCCGGTGTTCGTGGCGCGGCCCCAGTCGGAGGACGAGGACGAGGGGGTGCTGCTGAGCGTTGTGCTCGACGCGAGCACCGGTCGCTCCTTCCTGCTGGTGCTCGACGCGGTGGACCTCGGCGAGATCGCGCGCGCGGAGGTCCCCCACCACATCCCCTTCGGCTTCCACGGGCAGTTCGCCCGCAGCTGAGGCCGGCCGGTAGGCTCAGCCTGAGGCGCCCAACGCCGACAGCGCCTGGCCGGTGGCGTCGAACACGTCTGAGCCCGACGGGACGGTGACGGCTGGCACGGGGCCGAAGTCGAAGTATTCGGTGCGGATCTTCGAGGTCACAGCGCCCTGGGAGAGCGTGATATCGACGCGGCGGACAAGACCCTTGCCGTCCACCCAGGCCTCGACGGGAAGCGTCGCCTGCCCGGTCTTGGCGATCAGCTTCTCGATCCCTGCGCGTGCCTGCGCGCGGTTCGACGGCGCCGCGGCTTCGGCGGCCTTGACGAGGTCGATGGTGGCGCGGTAATGGGTGGTGGCGACGCCGCGGACGTCCTCGCGCCCGATGACCGCCACGCCTGCGCCGGCCCCGCGCAGATCCTTCAGGTACTGCGTGGGGTCGGTCCCGCCGGTGAGCGAGCTGGTGTTCAGGCCGAGCGATTGGCCGACGTGAGCGATGTCGAGCTTCAGCCAGCGCGCCCCCCCGGGCAGGTGGCCGTCGAACAACGGCGAGGAGAGGTAGAGGGTGCCCGCCTTGAGTAGCTCGAGCATCTGCAGCGTGGAGCCGTGAAGGCGTGACTGCAGCTGCGGCGGGAGCCCTGCCACGGTCATCGCGAAGGTGCCTTCGCCGTCGCGCAGGTCGACCGCCCCCGAGCCGCTCATCGACAGCGTCAGCGAGCCCACCCCGATGCTCCCGCTGAGCGCGATGTGCGCGCCGCCCGCGTGGGTGGTGGTGTCGGCCGCCAGCGCTACTGGATCGACCGTTGAGCTCGCCGAGCTACCGCAGCCGGTCGCGAGCGCCGCTGCGCAGCCGAGCGCTGCCAGCGCTCCGCCAGCGCGAAGCGCCCCGGTGCAACGTGCTGTGCGCCGTCCTAACCCGATCATCCCACGGTGACCATAGCGGCCGGCGCGGCTGCCACGGTGGAGTCCAGCGGGTGCGCTCGGCGAATGTCGTACAGCGTGCTGCGCTCGGCCGCGGGGCGCCCCGCGCGGTGCGCAGCGGCGATCAGCTGGTCGGGGTCGAGCTTGGTGCCGTGGTAGCTGCCGGCCAGTCGGCTGATGGACTCCTCCATCAACGTGCCGCCGAGGTCGTTGACGCCCCAGCGCAGCGACTCGGTGGCCGCGTCGAGGCCCATCTTCACCCAGCTGGCCTGCAGGCTCGGGATGGTGCGGCCGAGCGCCAGGCGGAACACGGCGGTGTGCTTGAGGTTCTCCTCGCACGAGATCTCCTCCACCCCATGCGTACGGCCGAGCAGCGTTTGGAAGGGGATGAACGACAGCGGCACGAACTCGGTGATGCCGCCGGTGCGCTGCTGCAGCTCGCGCACCACGCGCATGTGCTCCGCGAGCTCCCAAGGCTCCTCGATGTGGCCGAACATCACGGTGGCGGTGGAGCGCAGGCCCGCCTCGTGGCTGGCTTCGATGATCTGAACCCAGCGCGCGACGGGCAGCTTGTTGGGCGAGATGCGCTCGCGCACGCCGTCGTGCAGCACCTCCGCGGCGGTACCGGGCGTTGAGCCGAGGCCGGCATCCTTGAGACGGGCGAACACCTCCGCGGGCGGCAACCCGGAGATGTCGCACATGTGCGCGATCTCCATAGGGCTGTAGGCATGCAGGTGGAGATCGACGCCCGCCTGCTCGGCGGTGGCCTTGGCCAGGCGCAGCCAGCCGAGGTAGTCCTCGAGCTGCCAGTCGGGGTGGATACCCGACTGGATGCACAGCTCGCTTGCGCCGTACTCGATCGCACCGTGGATGCGCGCGATGAAGTCCGCCTCGTCGTGTTCATATGCGTCGGGAGAGCGCTTGCCCTGGCCGAAGCCGCAGAAGGCGCAGCCCACCGTGCACACGTTGGAGATGTTGATGTTGCGGTTGACCACAAACGTGACCACCTCGCCCGCAAGCTCCGCGCGCAGCTCATCAGCGGCCTGGCGCATGTGCTCGATCGCCTCGGGCCTGGTCTCGGCGAACATCGCGGTCAGCTCCTCGGGGCTGAGCGCAAGTCCCTCGCGCGCCCGCTCGGTGGCGCCGGCCACGAGGTCGGGGCGGATCGGCTGGGGAGGATCGGTGCGGCCGGAGCCGCGCCGGGGGATGAAGCTCCAGTACTTGACCTTGATGGTGTCCATCACGCCGCGCGAGATCCATTCGGGGTCGATGTACTGCGGGTACACGCACAGCCGCTCGGTGAGCGCGAAGCCGTCGGCCTGCAGTTGCTTGCGCACCTGGTGGGGGGAGGGGAAGGGATGCTCGGGGGAGATGTGGTCGCCGTTGGCGCTCAGCCCGCCGAGGTCGGTGGCGCCGGCGGCCACCAACTCGCCCCACCAGTCGGCGAGGTTGGGTGGCACCTGGATGCCCACCTCGGGCATCAGGCGGCGGGCCTCAGCGATCAGGCGCTTCATGTCCTCGATGTCCACCCCACAGGCCCACTCGGGTAGCGGCAGCGACGGCCGCACGAGCGCGGGGTGCTCGGGGTCGGCGTCGATGCCCGTGCGCCAGTACGCACGCGCGGCCGCGTCTGCGATCTCGGCGGGCTCCTGCCCGTAGTAGCGCTGGTGCGGCACGAAGTTCTGGAGGATCACCTCCTGGATGTGCCCGTGCTCGGCGTGAAGCGCAGCGATCGCCTCAAGCGATGCGATGCGCTCCTGCTCGCTCTCGCCGATGCCCACGAGGATGCCGCTGGTGAACGGGATCCGCAGCTCCCCCGCGGCGCGGATCGTGGCCAGCCGCCGCGCGGGGTGCTTGGTGGGCGAGCCCGCATGCACGGTGTCCATCAGCCGCTCGGAGATCGACTCGAGCATCAACCCCTGGGATGCGGTCACCTCGCGCAGGCGCGCCAGGTCCTCGCGCGAGAGCACGCCGAGGTTGGTGTGCGGCAAGAGGCCCCGCTCGAGCGCCCGTTCGCACGTCCACACCACGTACCCGGTGAAGTCCTCGTGTCCGTGGGCGCGCAGGCGCGCCGCCACCTCGGCGTTGACCTCGGGGCGCTCGCCGGTGAGCACCAGCAGCTCCTTGACCTGCCTGCGCGCAGCGCCGTCGAGGATCTCGATCACCTCCTCCGGCGCGTACAGGTGCGCCTTATGGGTGGCGAAGGCGCAGTACTTGCAGTAGCACTGGCACGTGCGTGACAGCGACAGCGTCAAGTTGCGCGAGAAGGTGACCCTGCGCCGCATGGGTTGGAGTCTATGACGGTCGCACGGATGTGCCCGCACCGCGAGCTGAAGGCGCGCGCGGCACGCTCGGGGATGACCCTTTCGGACTACCTGCTCGCCGAGCTGCGGGCCCCTGCGGTACGCCCCACGATGCGTGAGTGGCTGGCGGCCAGCAACACGTGGAAGCCGGTCGACTCTCCTCTCGACCCGGCTGCTGCGCTTGCGGCGGAGCGCGGTCGCACACCCGCGTGATCGTCGCCGACGCAAGCGCGATCGCGGAGCTGCTGCTCGCACGACCACACGCGCGCGCGATCCGCGGCGAGCGCCTGGTGCCGCTCTAGCCCTATGGCTTGGGGCGGCGCTGGGCCTCGCCATGCCGCTCGCCTCGGCGCAGAGATGGCGGGGTGGGAAAACGATCGAATATCGTGGCTATGGCTTCGGCGATGGAAATGTCAACATAGGGACCTATTGTCCGGTGCCATGAGTGACCGCTCGCCTCACGACCTGAAGCTACTCGACAAGCCGCGTGATCTACGCGAGGATGAGCGTGCGTTGATTGGTCAGCTAGTCGCGCAGCCTTTCAACGGACGGGATGAGGTAGCTGCGCAACTGCAGGATGCTCAGGTGATTGCAGAAGGCGTTGGAGATACGCGGACACTGCGGTTCGCGCCGCCTTGCGGCGACGCCCCGCCTGCCCCGACGGCGCTCCGTCTTCCAGTGGAGGGTATAGCGGACGACACCGATGGCGTCGCGATCACAGTTCTTCTCCATGTCGTTGACCGATGGGTCACGGAGCTTGAGGTTTATCGCGTCGACGGGAACCCAATTAGGAGTCGCCACCAACCAGCCCTCCGTAGCGTCGCGGCGAACGAATAGCAGGCGCTTTCGGCGTGCCCTCTACTTGATGGTCCCGCTGAAATGATGAGTCTCGAGCAACGGTTGGAGAAGATGCGAGGCGTTGCGACTACGACAGGGACAAGACCACGGGTGAAATCTTCTTGCGCCAAAGGGTGGCGGGGAGCAAATTCCAACGGGGCTAGGTGGATGAACGCTGAACAGACGGCACCGTCGCAGCTGGCGTGGGAGGAAGTCCGCTGCTCGATCACAGTATTCAGCGACAGCACGTCCGCCGCAGAGATATCTGACCACATCGGCATCGAGCCGACGCGAAAGCAAATTAAGGGTGAGCCGATATCCGCCAAGCGACCAGAGACGCTTGTTGCGAGCCATCTGTGGGTGTGGCAGGTCGGCGATTCAGTGGAGCGCTCGCTGGATGCTCAGCTTGACGAGCTTTGGAGTGCGCTAGGTCCATACGCGGACAAGTTCAAGGACTTGCCTCCTGGAGCGAACGTCCAGCTAGACATCTGGATCACTCATCAGGGCAGTGAGCTTGCTCTTGGTTGGGTGCTCGATCGGCGTCACGTCGCCGCCGCGGCGGCCTTCGGAGCGTCGATCAGCGTTGATGAGTACGACGAGACCGAGTAACGCGATTCTCTCGCCACTCGACTGGCGTACCCGACGCCCGTCGGCCGCAGCCGACGGACCCCTGGTGCCGCTCTAGGCGAGCTTGTCGATCGGACGCTCTCCCACGCGCTCAGCGGGGTCGAGCACGAGCAGCTTGTAGCCGATCGCGGCGAGCAGTCCCCCAACCACCGGGGCGAGGATGTAGACCACGGCGAACTTGCCGAAGCCGCCGATGAATTCACCGGCCACGATCGCCGGGCCAAGCGCGCGCGCAGGGTTCAGGCCGGCGCCCGTCAGCGGCGCGAACACCAGTACGGCGAAGCCAAGTGTGGCGCCGATCACGAAGCCCGCCCAGTCGGCCTTGGCGCGCGGGTTGACGGCGACTCCCATGATTGCCCACACCAGGGCGAAGGTGCCGATCAGCTCGCACAGGGCGCCCAACAGGGTCTTGCCGTGCAGGAGCGTGGGGCTCACCGACGGGTTGCCCAGGTTCGGCCCCACCAGCAGTTCGCTGAGCACCAGCTTGCACACGGCCGCGCCGGCGATCGCGCCCACGACCTGCATTGCGATGTAGATCGCCGCGTCGTTGGGTCGTATCTTGCGGACGCTCAGCAATCCCAACGTGACCGCTGGGTTGAAGTGTGCGCCCGAGGTGCCGCCCAGCGTCTGGATCAGCATCATCAGCAGGAACGCGTGCAGCAGCCCGATCACGGCGAATTCGGGCGTCGAGATGCCACCACGGGCGTAGACGCTCACGATCAGGGCGATGAACAGCACGAGCAGGAACGTGCCAACCAGCTCGGCTACATATGCTGCGAGTCCACGGTCTTCCATCGTTGCCCCCTTCTCCGGGATCTGAGTTCGGTCCGCGATCTTAGGCCCGGGCCCGGTCGGCTGAAGGTGGCGCACTATCCTCATCGCATCTCGCCGCCGCCCACACCGATCTACCTCGCCCGCCACGGCCAGACCGCCTACAACCACGAGGGTCGCTTCCAGGGCCAGCAGGAAATCCCGCTCGACGACACCGGCCGCGAGCAGGCGCTCGATCTCGCCAAGCGCGCTGCCGGCATCGGCTTCCGCGCGCTGTGGTGCAGCCCGCTGCTGCGTGCGCGCGAAACCGCCGACGCGGTCGCCGCCCGGCTGGGCCTTGAGCCGCGCGAGGACGCCCGCTTGATGGAGACCGATGCCGGCGACTGGACCGACCGCACCTTTGCCGAGGTGATCGCCGAGGCGCCCGAGCGCTTCGCCGCGTTCGCCACCGGAGACCCCGGCTTCGCCTTCCCGGGCGGCGAGTCCTTCGCCGAGCAGGAGCAGCGCGTGAGCGCGGCGCTTGTGGACATCGAACGCGGCGAGCTGCCCGCCCTGGTGGTGTGCCACGGCATGGTCATCCGAGCCGCGCTCGCCGGCCGCGCGGGCCATCTGCCGCACCGCTTCGAGCGCGTGCCCAACGGGGCGCTCGTGCCGCTCGATCCGGTGGCCGCGGAGCGCGCCGACATCGGCGGCGGCGAGGCCACGCTAGCCAGCTAGCGCAGGATCAGGCAGGCAGCGTCTCGGGGGCGCTCATGCTGCGCCCTCCGCCGCCACCACCACCCGCGGCGCCTCGCGCACCGGCGGCCCGAGCGCCGCCAGCGCGATGCCCGCGGCGAGGCCTGCGAGCACGGTGATCAGCCATGCCCGGTGGAAGTCGCCGGCAGTGTGGGTGGCCGTGCCCAGCACCGCCACCAGCACCGCTACGCCCAGCGCCGATCCGATCTGGCGGCCCATTGTGAGCACCGCTGCGCCCGTTGCGAAGCGGTGCGGCTCCAGCGAGGAGGCACCCGCGCCGGTGAGCGTGGGGATCACCAGGCCGACACCTGCGCCGGTGATGATGCCGCCAGGCAGGTAGTCGGAGAAGTACGCCGACCGATCGCCGGTGCGCGTGATGTACCACACGGACCCGAGCGCGAACAGCACCGTCCCGAGAACCCCCGGCAGGCGGTAGCCAAAGCGCGCGCCCAGCCGCGCGGAGGGCACGCTGAAGGCAGTCGCGGTGGCAGGGCCGGGGAACAGCATCAGCCCCGCGGTGAGCACCGACTCGTGCCACACGCCCGTCAGGAACAGCACGCCGGACAGCAGCATCGCGCCGAAGCCCGCGAAGAACAGCACCGAGGCGCCCACCGCCAGCCCGAAGCTGCGCACGCGCAGCATCGCCGGATCGACCACCGGCGTCGGATGCCGCGCGGAGCGCCACCAGATCGCCGGCAGCAGCAAGGCCGCCGCCGCGAGCAGCGCGAGCACGCGCGGCGAGCCCCAGCCCCATTCCTGACCCTTCACGATCGCCACTACCAGCGCGCCGATCGCCAGGATCAACGTGAGCGCGCCCGGCAGGTCGGGGCGCGCGGTCGCCTGCTCGCGGCGCTCGGCCAGCGTGCGCGCGCCGAACAGGAGGCCGAGAAGGCCCACGGGCACGTTCACGAGGAACACCAGCCGCCAGTCGGCCTGCACGAGCAGCCCTCCGAGCGGCGGTCCGGACGCGGCCGCGATGCCGCCGGTGGCCGCCCACATGCCGATCGCAACGTGGCGCCGCTCGGGCTCGAACTCCGGCAGCATCAGCCCCAGCGAGGTGGGCAGCATGAGCGCGCCGCCCGCAGCCTGCAGAACGCGCGCAGCTACGAGCGCGCCCACCGACGGTGCCGCGGCGCAGGCCGTGCTCGCGAGCACGAACAGCAACAGGCCCAGCAGGAACGCGCGCTTGCGTCCGAACGCATCGGCCCAGCGTCCGGCCGGAACCAGCAGCGCGGCGAACACGATCGCGTAGCCGCTCAGCATCCACGAGAGCGAGCTCAGCGACGCACCGCCGAAGTGCCTGCTGATCGCCGGGAAGGCGATGTTCACGATGAACAGGTCGAGGCTCGCCATGAACACCCCAACGCAGACGATCAGCGATACGCGCCATTTCCGTTGCATGATGCAATGCACCCTACCACGCCAGTTGCATGATGCAATGCTTGAGCTAGAATCGGCTGTGATGCTGAAAAACGACTACGACAACCAGGTGTGCAGCATCGCGGGCGCGCTCGAGGTGGTCGGCGAGCGCTGGTCGCTGCTGATAGTGCGCGACATCATGCTCGGCGTGCGGCGCTTCGACGAGATGCAGGCAGGGCTGGGCATAGCGCGCAACGTGCTGCAAACCCGCCTGGAGCGGCTGGTGGAGCAGGGCGTGCTGGAGCGCCGGCTCTACCAGGAGCGCCCACCGCGCTACGAGTACCGGCTCACCGAGAAGGGCCTTGACCTGTGGCCCACGGTGTTCGCGTTGATGCGCTGGGGCGATACGCACGCCGCACGCCCCGCCGGCCCGCCCGTGCTGGTGGAACACCGCGGCTGCGGCGGCACCGTGGACGAGCACCGCATCTGCCAGCGCTGCCAGGCGCGCCTCACCGTGCGCGACGTGCGCGCGGTACCCGGCCCCGGTGCCACGCCGGCGCACCCGCTGCACCGCGCACGCGCCCGGAGGGCGAGCCCCCAGGCATCGTGATCACATCTCGAGCCCGACGATCCACCTACCCGTCCGACGCCCGGCGGCTCCGGCTCAGCGGCCGATGAAGATGCTGACCTTGGTGCCGGCGGCGACGGACTTCCCGGCCTTGGGAGACTCCGCGATCACGCGGCCTCTGTTCCTGTGGGAGGAGCTTCTCTTCGTGACCTTCCCGAGCCTGCATCCCGCTCGTACGATCGCGCGCTTGGCCACCGCGAGCGTCTTGCCGGTCACCTTCGGCACCTTGCAATGCGCCACCGACCCGCCGCCACCGCCGCCGGGGGCGGGACCAGGAGAGGGACCGGAAGGGCCCGCCGCGCTTGGCAGGACGTAAGGGCTCCACGCTGGGATCGTCGCTTCGCCAAGGATGAGCGTCGGCGATCCGCCGCCGGCAGGGATCGTGTAGACGCCGCTGGGACCCTGGAAGGCGATCTGCGTGCCGTCGGGGGAGAAGTCGCCGTTGCGCGCGTTGAGGCCCGGTGGCGTCACGTAGGTAAATGGGGCGCCCAGCGTGAACGGCGATGCCAGCTCACTCCGGGGGAAGCTGATGATCCGCGTCGATTTGTCGGCGGCTTCAAGCGTCGCCAGCACCGTGCTCCCGTCCGGGCTGATCCGCGGCTCGATCACGTTTTCGCCTTTCACGCAGAAGTAGCCGGTCGCGTGATGTTCGGGGGACCCGCTGTCGAGTTCGGGCACGATCATCCCGAGCCCGAACGGCTCTTCGCCGCCGACGCTGCAGTCCGGGCCGGAGTTCGTGCCTAGTTCTTGGTGCACCTTGCCGACCCAGATCATTGTCTGCCCGTTTGGATCGCCGAAGCTCACATCGATGACGCCCGAGGCGCCGATGTGGGCCGGACTGGTCCCGTCGATGTTGACCGTGTCACCGTAGAAGCCGTAGCCCGGAGCCACGGAGATGTAGACGAGCGCCTGCCCGTTAGCCGACAGCACGGTGTCCGGCCCCACGGCGGGAGCGTGCCCGGGCGGGACGTTGCGCTGCCCCGTGCCGTCCGGGTTGATCACCCCGATCGAGTTGGCGTGGCGGTAGCCGAGCAGCGGCGTTCCGGCCTTTGAGGCAGAGACGAAGCTGTAGGAGATCGACGGCGAGGTGCCGCCATCGATCGTGAGCGCATGCGGCTGCGATCCGTCGCTGGCCGCGATCCACACGTTGCCCGCGCGAATGAACGCGATCGAGCTGGCGTGTGCCGAGCCCGCCGCAAACGCGGCCACGGCGAGCATCGCGCCCAGCACGATGAGCTGAGCGCGCACGACTGCAGCACCGCTGCACAAACGACTGGACTCCCACGGATGCACGCCCACCGCAGCCCCCTGCCCGTCATCTGAATCTCTGGCGGGTCCTCGCCCGCCCCTGACACGAACCGGGCGGATTCTAACCCAACCCGCCACGCCGGAGGCTCGAGCGCGCCACCAGCCGAGCCCCGCTAGTTGACGTGCCTCGAGTCGTTCCGTTTGGGCTGATGAGCGTCCCTCAACGCCTCACCGCCAGCCATTGCTCTCGAGCGAGCGAACCCATGAACGGGTTTGCGAGGTGCGCCAGCGGCCACGGCTGATCTGGGGCAAGGAGGAGGCGAGCCGGCACTGAACCGCACCGGTCGCCGATGAGCTTGCCGACCGTTGCGGGCTGTCCGCCTGTCGCTCGCGCTGACCGTCTATTGTGATTGGCGGCATGATGAGGGGGGCCGCCCGAAGCGCGGTCATCACGGCGGTCTTGGCCTGCGCCTTGCTTTGGTCCACAACAGCCGGGTCCGCGAACGCCGCGCCCACCTGGCTTCCAGCGATTGATATTTCGGCCGCCGGCCATTTCGCGCAGAGCCCCCAGGTCGCCGTCGACCCGCAGGGCAATGTGTTCGCGGTTTGGACTCGGTTCAACGGTGCCAACTACATCGTCCAGGGTGCCGTGCGCGAAGCTGGCAGCGGCGCCTGGCAGTCACCTATCGACCTCTCTGTGGCCGGCCAGAACGCGGTCGGTCCACAGATCGCCGTCGACCCGCACGGAAACGCCGTCGCGGTTTGGCTTCGCTTCAGCGGGACCCACGAAGTCGTGCAGAGTGCAGCGCGCCCCGCGGCGAGCGGCGTGTGGCAGGCACCGGTCGACGTCTCGGTCACGGGCGCAGACGCGACAAGTCCCCAGGTCGCCGTCGACCCGCACGGCAACGCGGTCGCGGTCTGGACCCACTCCAACGGCCCCAACTTGATCGTCCAGGGGTCCGTGCGCCCGGTCGGCAGCGGCGTTTGGCAGACGCCCGTCGACCTCTCGGCCGCGGGTGCGAACGGGTTGACTCCCCGGATCGCGGTCGACCAGCAGGGAAACGCCGTCGCCGTCTGGATTCGTAACGAAGTCGTCGAGGGCGCCGTGCGCCCGGCCGCGAGCGGGCTCTGGCAGGAACCCGTCGACCTCGTCGCAGGTGGGAACCCGTTGAGTCCCCAGGTCGCAGTCGACCCCAAGGGCAACGCGGTCGCCGTATGGGAACGTTCGAACGGCAGCAACTACATCATCCAGGGCTCAGCGCGCACGGCTGCGAGCGGGCTCTGGCAGGCTCCTGTCGACCTCTCGTCTGCCGGTCAGGATGGGGGTGGCGCGAGGGTCGCGCTCGACTCGCAGGGCAACGCCGTCGCGGTCTGGAAGCGCTCCAACGGCGCCAACACGATCGTCGAGGGCGCCGTGCGCGCGGCGGGCAGCGGCCCTTGGCAGACGCCCGTCGACCTTTCGGTCGCGGGCGGGGATGCGCAGGAAGCTGCGATCGCGCTCGACCCGCAGGGCAACGCCATTGCGGTGTGGCGGCGCTACAACGGCACGAACGACATCGTCCAGAGCGCCGTGCGCCCGGCGGCGAGCGGCGTCTGGCAGGCACCGGTCGACCTCTCGGCCGCCAGCCAGAGCGCGTTCGGACCACAGGTCGCGGCCGACCCGCAGGGCAACGCCGCAGCGATCTGGTATCGCAACAGTGGCGCCAACACGATTATCCAGGGCGCGGGTTACGACGCGGCGGGACCGCTGCTCAACGGACTGTCGATCCCGACAGCGGGAACAGCTGGACAGCCACTGTCCTTCTCGGTCTCGCCGTTTGACGTCTGGTCGGCGATCGGAACCACGAGTTGGGCGTTCGGCGACGGCACAAGCGCAACCGGCAGCGGCGTCACCCACTCCTACGCCAGCGCCGGCAGCTACCACCTCACGCTCACGAGCGCCGACGTGCTCGGCAACGCGACGAGCACTCCCGCCACGATCACGATCGCCGCCGGCCAAATCAACGGCACCACGCAGCCGCCCACACTCAGCTCGGCGAGCCTCACCAACAAGCGCTTCCGGGTTGCCAAGGAGGACACGGCAATCTCCGCCATGCGTCTGCCACGCGGGACGATCTTCCGCTTCACGCTCTCAGCGGCAGCGAAGCTCCAGATCACGCTCACCCGCTCCACCGCTGGCCTGCGCCGCAGTCGAATCTGCCTTGCGCCGACCGCCAAGCTCAGGCGAGCACACGCCAAGCGCTGCACGCACACGCTGACCGTCGCCACGCTGACACGCTCGAACCTGCCCGAGGGTGCCGACCGCGTCGCCTTCAGCGGACGCATCGGCCACCGTGCGCTCGCTCCTGGGCGGTACATTGCGCAGCTCAGCGCGAGCAACGCGGGCGGGCGCTCCACTCCCGTACCGCTCAGCTTCAGCGTCGCTCGCTAGTTGCTTAGGCTCGCCACCAGCGCCGCTCCTTCGCGCGCCATGCGCGAGCGCGGCACCACCATGTCGAAGCCCGCGCTCTCGGCGCGCTCGCGGACGTCCACGTCCACGTGGGAGTAGAAGCCGAGCGTGCGCACCCCGGCGAGCTGCCCCTCAGCCAGCAGCGCTTGCAGGATCCCCGACCCGTCCAGCTCGCTGTCTGTGAGGTCCACCAGCAGCACCTCAGCCGCACCCGGCGCCTCACCCACGGCCGGCGCCTCGCCGTGTCCAGCAGCTTCCAGCCGGGCCCTCAAGCGCGGCTCATCGGCGATCAGCTCGATGTCGTGGCCGGCGGCGGCGAGCGCTGCCTGCAGGCGTGAGCCGAACAGCAGGTCGGGCACGAGCGCGAGCACGCGGGCCATCGCTACTGGGCGCGCAGGCGGCGGAACTCCTCGCGCGCAGACTCCGGGCGCCCCCACATCTGCACCACCTCCGCGCGCCCGCTGCGCGTCTCACGCAGCGCCATCTCGGCCTCGATGCCGGCTTCGTCGAGCAGGCGCAGCGCGCCGTGCACGGTGGGCGCGGAGGCAGCGTGCCCGAAGCGGTGCGCCACCAGCAGGCGCCAGTGCCAGTCGTGGTGTGAGTAGGGGCGGGCGTTGCAGGTGGCCAGGTACAGAGCTGCTTCCACGTAGCGGGACTCATCGGCGATGCGCATGTCGAGCTCGAGGTCGGTCCAGTCGTCGGGCAGCGAGTCCACGATCTGCTGGAAGGCGTCAGCGAGAGCCATGGCGGGAAGCCTAGCGCGGCTATTCTCGAACGCATGGCGATTGCAGAGGCTCACAGCACTTTCGCCGCGGAGCACCGCGAGCTGCTGCAGGGCTGCGGCCTGCTGGATCGCTCCGAGCGCGGCAAGCTGGCTCTGAGCGGCGCGGGTGCGGTGGAGTTCCTGAACGGGCAGGTCACCAACGAGCTGGCCACGCTGCACCCCGGCGAAGGGCGCTATGCGGCGTTCCTTACGCACAAGGGCAAGATGCTCGGCGACCTGCGCATCCTCGCGCCCGGCGAGGATCCGCAAGCGCCGCCCGGGGAGCTGCTGCTGGACACCGAGCGCGTGGCGCTGCAGAGCCTGTTCGACATGATCCGCCGCTTCAAGGTGGGCTTCGACGTGGAGCTGCACAAGCGCACGCTCGAGCGCGGGCTGCTGTCGCTGATCGGGCCCGCCTCCGCGCGCGTGGCGGGCGCGGAGGGACTCGCGGACGCGGCCGAGCACGCCAACAGCGCGCTGCAGCTGGGCGGCGTGAGCGCACTGGCGGTGCGCACCGACGTGGGCGTGGACCTCCTGTGCGACGCCGTTGACACCCAGCGCCTGCGCGCCGAGCTTCGAGATCGCGGCGCGATGGAGGTGTCCGAGCAGGCCGCGGAGTGCGTGCGCGTGGAACGGGGAAGGCCGCGCTTCGGCATCGACCTGGACGACACCGTGATCCCTCAGGAGGCGGGCCTGAACGAGCGCGCGGTGAGCTTCACCAAGGGCTGCTACGTGGGCCAGGAGACGGTGGCGCGCCTGCACTATCGGGGCAAGCCCAACCGCCACCTGCGCGGCCTGCGGCTGTCCGAGCCGGCGGCCACCGGCGATGAGCTGCGCCTCGGCGAGCGCGTCGTGGGCCCGCTGGGCAGCACCGCGGTATCTCCCCGCCTGGGGCCGATCGCGCTCGCGCTGGTGCGCCGCGAGGCCGAGCCGGGCGCCACCGTGGCGGTGGGCGCGAGCGGGGTCGGCGCGGAGGTGCTCGCGCTACCCTTCCCGCCAGCCTGAGCGGCACCGCACGCCTGCTCGGGCCACCCCTGGGTAGGATTGGGGCCACCACCGACCCCCGACACACGAGGTTCCAGAGCACGTGGCAATCGACCTGCAACAAGTGTCCGCAGTAGACGTCGAGCCGGGCGAGCTGCCCAAGACGATGGCCGCGTGGGTGATCCGCGAGGAGCGCTTCGGCGAACCCAAGGACGCCTTCCAGGTCGAGGAGATCGAGGTGCCGGAGCCCGGCGCCTTCGAGGTGATCGTGCGCGTGATGGCAGCGGGCGTGAACTACAACAACGTGTGGGCCGCGCTGGGCAAGCCGGTGTCGGTGATGAAGTACGGCGACCACCCCGAGTACGGCCACCACATCGGCGGCTCCGACGCCTCGGGCGTGGTGTGGAAGGTGGGCGCGGGAGTCACCCGCTGGAAGCCGGGTGATGAGGTGGTGGTGCACTGCAACCAGGCCTCCTACGAGGATCCCGAGGTCCACGGGCTCGACCCGATGGCCGCGCCCTCGCAGAAGATCTGGGGCTATGAGACGACGTGGGGATCGTTCGCCCAGTTCACCAAGGTGCAGGCCCAGCAGCTGCTGCCCAAGCCGCACGCGCTGACCTGGGAGGAGGCCGCCTCCTATGGCCTGGTGTACTTCACCGCGTACCGCATGCTGATCACGCGCTGCAAGCTGCAGCCCGGCGCCAACGTGCTGATCTGGGGCGCTGCGGGCGGCCTCGGCGTGTTCGCCACGCAGATCTGCAAGGCCGCCGGAGCCAACTGCGTGGGCGTGGTGTCATCGGCGGAGAAGGGCGAGCTCGTCAAGCGCCTCGGCGCGGTCGACTACATCGATCGGGGCGAGTTCGCCGGCATGATGCGCAAGGGCGGCGAGACGCCGGAGGAGGAGAAGGAACGCTTCAAGGTGTCACTGGGCTTCGCCAAGCGCGTGAAGGAACTGCTCGGCGACGCGCCCGACATCGTCTTCGAGCACGTCGGCAAAGCGACCTTCCCCACGTCCGTGTTCACCGCCAAGACGTTCGGCAAGATCGTAATCTGCGCGGGCACCACCGGCATCGACCTCGACTTCAACGTGGCCTACCTGTGGATGCGCCAGAAGGAGATCCTGGGCTCGCACTTCGCCAACGCGTATGAGTGCACGAAGGCCAACGAGCTGATCGAGTCCGGCCAGATCCGGCCCGTGCTGTGGCGCACGCTGGGCTTCGAGGGCGTGGCCGAAGCGCACCAGCTGATGCTCGAAAACAAGCACCTGGGCAAGATCTCGATCCTCGTGGGCGCAGACTCCGAGGGCCACGGCAAGACCGCCGACGGCCCCGGCGCCATCCACGCGGAGGTCGGCGCCTGATGGCTGGCACCGTGATCATCCCCTGGTACGCCACGGGGTTCCGAGCCGACGACTTCGAGACCGCCCTGGGCGAGATCGCCGCCACCGCGCTGCGCTACGGCGCGAGCTCCTACGGCGTCTACCGCGCGCGCGAGGACCGCTACAAGTTCCAGCAGCTCGCCGCCTTCGACGAGCACCTCGACTGGGAACGCTATTGGGACGGCCCGGAGATGGTCTACTTCCGCGCCACCCACTCCAGCTGGCACCAGGTGCCCGTGCTCTACGGCTGGTGGGATCTCACAGCGGGCGGGGCGGTGGAGCGGGCGCCGGCCTCGGGCAATGGCCACGGAAACGGCCTCCCCACCGGCAAGAGCGCCTAGCTCAGGCTTCTTCGAGCGGCGCCATCGTGAGCCCCGCGCCCTTCAGCTGCTCCCAGTAGTGCTCGGCGGCCTCGCGGTGGCCGCTGAACACGATGGCCTTGCCCGAGCTGTGGATCACGCCTGCGATCTCAAGGCCACGCTTGTGGCTCACGCCGGGGATGTAGCGCGCGAGCGTGCGCGCAACGTGGTCGAAGGTGTTGTGATCGTCGTTGCGCACGATCACGTTCCAGGCGCCGCCGAGGCCGCTTCCCGGCCCGCCGGTGCGGGGGATCTCGGTTGTCTGGCTCATGGGCGCCAGGATAGACACCGCAGCGCGACCGTACAATTGCGAGCATGAGCGCCGAGCAACCCCCGCGCCTGCCCGAGCGCGACCGGCCGTGGATGATGCGCACCTACGCGGGGCACTCCACCGCGGCGGCCTCCAACGAGCTCTACAGGCGCAACCTGCAGAAGGGCCAGACGGGTCTGTCGGTGGCTTTCGACCTGCCCACCCAGACCGGCTATGACCCCGACGACGAGCTCGCGCGCGGCGAGGTGGGCAAGGTGGGCGTGCCGGTGTCCCACCGCGGCGACATGGCCGCGCTGACGGACGGGATCCCGCTCGACGAGATGAACACCTCGATGACCATCAACGCCACCGCCGCCTGGCTGCTGGCGCTCTACATCGTGGCCGCGGAGGAGCAGAGCGTGACCCAGGAGCACCTGCAGGGCACCACCCAGAACGACATCATCAAGGAGTTCCTCGCCCGCGGCACCTACGCGTTCCCGCCTGCGCCCTCGATGCGGCTGATCGCCGACATGATCGCCTACACCGTCGAGCACGTGCCCAAGTGGAACCCCATCAACATCTGCTCCTACCACCTGCAGGAGGCCGGCGCCACACCCGTGCAGGAGATCGCATATGCGATGAGCAACGCCATCGCTGTGCTCGACGCGGCGCGTGAGCGCGTGGGTGCGGAGCTGATGGAACAGGTCTTCGGGCGCATCTCCTTCTTCGTCAACGCGGGCGTACGCTTCGTGGAGGAGCACGCCAAGCTGCGCGCCATGGGGATCCTCTGGGAGGAGCTGGGGCGCGAGCGCTACGGAGTGGAGGATCCCCGCCATCTGCGCTTCCGCTACGGCGTACAGGTCAACTCGCTGGGGCTCACCGAGGCCCAGCCGGAGAACAACGTGCAGCGCATCGTGCTGGAGGCGCTGGCCGTCACGTTGGGGCGCGACGCGCGCGCACGCGCCATCCAGCTGCCCGCCTGGAACGAGGCGCTGGGGCTGCCGCGCCCGTGGGACCAGCAGTGGTCGCTGCGCATCCAGCAGGTGCTGGCCTACGAAACCGACATCCTCGAGTACCCCGACATCTTCGAGGGCTCGGTGGTGATGAACGGGCTGGTGGAGGAGCTGCTCGAGGGCGCACGTGCGGAGATGGCAGTGGTGGCCGAGCATGGCGGCGCGGTGGAAGCCGTGCCCTACATGAAGGCTGCGCTCGTGGACTCCCACCGCGAGCGCCTGCGCCGGATCGAGGCGGGCGAGCAGGTGGTGGTGGGCCAGAACCGCTTCGCCGAGTCCGAGGAGTCGCCCCTGACCGCCGACGCCGAGGGCGGCATCCTGGTGGTGGACCCAGCGCTCGAAGCCGAGCAGGTCGAAGCGCTTGACCGCTGGCGCGCAGCGCGCGACCAGGCGGCTGTGGACGCGGCGCTCGCCGAGCTCGCCGCCGCTGCGGGAGACCCCTCCGGCGCCACCAACCTGATGATCCCCACGATCGCAGCGGCGCGCGCCGGGGCCACCACCGGCGAGTGGGCGGGCTCGCTGCGCGAGGTGTTCGGCAGCTACCGCGCGCCCACCGGCGTGGGCGAGGCCGCTGCGGCGCCCGCCGACGCCGACCTCAGCGAGCTTCGCGAGGAGGTCTCGCGCCTGCAGGAGAAGCTCGGCCGCAGGCCCAAGATCCTCGTTGGCAAGCCCGGCCTCGACGGCCACTCAAACGGCGCCGAGCAGATCGCGGTGCGCGCTCGCGACTCGGGCATGGACGTGGTCTATGAGGGCATTCGCCTCACCCCCGCGCAGATCGCCGCCTCGGCTCTGCAGGAGGGCGTGCACGTGATCGGCCTGTCCATCCTCTCAGGCTCCCACCGCGAGCTGATCCCCGCGGTGATCGAGGCGCTGCACGAGGCGGGGGTCAAGGCCCCCGTGGTCGTGGGCGGGATCATCCCCGACCAGGACGTTGCGCTCCTGCGCAGCGCAGGCGTGGCGGCGGTCTACACGCCAAAGGACTTCAACATCACACACATCATGCGCGACATCGTTGCGCTGGTGGGAGCCGGGGCCAACGAGTCGCCCGTTGCCGCGAACGTCTCCTCCGCCAACGGCTCGGCGTGAGCGAGGACGGAGCCGCCCTCGGCGCGCGCCTGCGCGAGCGAGACGTGGGTGCGGCTCCCGCCACGCTGAACCTGCTGGAGAGCACCGCCACGGCGGACCGCGAGCAGGCCGCTGCGCTGCTCGCAGAGGTCTCCCCCGCGGCGCTCGGCGGAGAGGCGCCCGGGCATGTGATCGGCGTGACCGGCCCCCCGGGCGCGGGCAAGTCCACGCTGCTCTCCGCGCTGCTGCACAGCTGGCGCGCCCAGGGTCACACGGTTGCGATGCTCGCCGTGGATCCAAGCTCCCGCCGCTCGGGCGGATCGCTGCTGGGCGACCGCGCGCGCGTGGACTTCGACCCCGCCGATCGCGGTGTGCTCATCCGCTCCACCGCCGCCGGCGAGCGGCTCGGTGGGCTCGCCCACGCCACCCGGCCAGCCGCGCAGGCGCTCGCGGCAGCCTTCGACGTGGTGGTGATCGAGACGGTGGGCGTGGGCCAGGCCGAGACCGAGGTGGCAGAGGTGGCCGACAGCGTGGCGGTCGTGGTGCAGCCCGGGGGCGGCGACGTGCTGCAGTTCCTGAAGTCGGGCATCATGGAGATCCCCGACGTGCTGGTGGTCACCAAGGCCGACCTCGGCCAGATCGCCGTTCGCACCAGGCGCGACCTGACCGCCGCGCTGCGCTCGCTGGGCTCCCGCTCCGCACGCGTGATCGCGGTCTCCTCGCTGCCGCCGCGCAGCGGGATCGACGAGCTTGTGGGCGCCCTGGAGGAGCACCGAGCCGGGCTGGACCTCGCCACCAGCCGCCTGCACTCCCGCCGCGCCGGGGCGCTTACAGACTTCTCGCTCGAGCACGGTGAGCGCGGCCTGCGCCGGCTTGGGGGACGGCAGGCCGCAGGCGCGCTACTCAAGCAGCAGGACCCAGGGCTCGACGGCCCGACGCTCGTGGCGGTGCTGGAAGGGCGGCTCCGATGAGGAGCCGCGCACCCTCCCCCGTCGGCGCTGGTCGCCCAGGTGCGAGCGCGGAGGTGTGCTGCTGATGGTGCGCGACCTGCTCACGGTGGTGGGTGCGTTCGTGCTCGCCAGCGCGCTGGCGGGAGCACTGGGCGCGGCCAACCTCGGCACCGCCCTGTCGTTTGGGCAGATCGCGTTCGCCGCGGGCGTGGTCTACGTGATGGTCAGACGCTGAGCGGCCCAGCGCGGCGCTGAGCGAGCGCCACCCGCGCTGGGAACGCCGCCGCGCGCGGGTCTCTCGCGCGCGGCGCCGCGTGCGCTCAACGGCCGGTACGCCGTTTGGCGGGCGCTTTGGCGGCAGCTTTGCGCGGTTTGGCTGCTGCTTTGCGCGGTTTCGCTGCTGCTTTGGCGGGTTTGGCCGACGCTTTCGCGGCTTTGGCCGACGCTTTCGAGGATTTGACAGACGCTTTGGCGGCTTTGGCAGACGTGGCTGGTTTCGCGGCGGCTTTCGGGCGGGCTTTTTTCACGGTGCGCGCGCCTGGCTTGGTGGCAGCGGCCACGTCCTTCTGCAGTTTTTCGAGATCCTTGCGCGTGGCGGCGCTCATCTTCTCGGCGTCGCGCTTGGCGTCGCGCAGCAGTCGATGCAGGCTTCGCCGCAGGTCGCCCACCCCGGCGCCGAGGCTTCCGCCGAGCTTCTCGAGGTCCTTCTGGGCGACGTCGAGCGAGTCGCCTATGCGGCGGATCACCCGTTCGTTCTCCTGCCGCAGCGCATGCGCGCCCTTGGACGCGCTCGTTCGCGCGCGTTTCGTGGTTGCTCTCGGGGTGGGTGACATAGGTGCCTCGTTTCGTTTTGGTCGGAGAAGCCGGAAGCTACGGCGGCCTGGTGTGAACCTATGCGCTGGCACCCCTCCTGTCCAGAGCCATTCCCGGGGATGGTGTGACGATTTCTGCGCCCGGCGGGCCTAGGGTTAGAGGCATGATCGTGCTTGTCGGCTTCGCCATCCTCGCCGGCGCAGGCACCGCGCTGTCGCCCTGCGTGCTGCCTGTGCTCCCGGCGCTGCTCTCGGCAGGCGGGGTGGGCGGCGCCCGCCGGCCGCTCGGGATCGTGCTCGGGCTCTCGGTCACGTTCACCGTGACCATCGTGTTCGCGTCCAAGCTCGCCGGCGGCATCGGTCTCGGCAGCGACCCGCTGCGCCAGCTGGCGATCGTGGTGTTGCTCGTGTTCGGCCTGGTGTTGCTGGTGCCCGGGTTCTCGGCGAAGGTCGAGGCGCCGCTGTCGCGGCTGGCGCGCTTCGGGCCACGCTCGACCGGCACGGGCTTCGCCTCCGGACTGCTCGTGGGCGCGGCGCTCGGCTTCGTGTATGCGCCCTGCGCCGGCCCAATCCTGGGCGCGGTGATCGTGGCGGGCGCCGCGTCGGGGCGCACGGTCGCCATTGCGGTGGCCTACGCGGGCGGCTCGGCCGTGGTGCTGCTGGCGTTGATGCTCGGCGGACGGCGGCTGTTCGATCGCGTGCGCAGGGCGGGCCGCGGGCCGCTGCTGCAGCGTGCGCTCGGCGTGGTGATGCTTGCCACCGCTGTGGCCCTGCTCGCCAAGCTCGATGTCAACTACAACCAGTTCGTCGCGCAGAACATCCCCGACGTGAACCTCGCCGCGGCGCTGGAGTGCTCCCATACGGTCACCGGTCGGCTGCAGGAGATCACCGGGCGCCACTCCAGGTTCACCGCGGCCAACGGAACATCTCCCTGTGGATCCTCTACCAGCAAGCTGCGCCCCGCTGCCGCCAACGCCAGCCAGGCGGTCCTGCTCGCCGATGCAAAGGCACTGCAGCCGCTCGGCCCAGCTCCCGAGTTCACCGAAACGCAGCGCTGGTTCAACACTCCCGGCGGCCACCCACTGGCGCTGTCGGCACTCCGCGGCCACGTGGTGCTGGTGGACTTCTGGACCTACACCTGCATCAACTGCATCCGCACCCTGCCCTACCTGAAGGCCTGGGATGCGGCCTACCGGCGCAACGGCCTGGTGATCGTCGGGGTGGAGACGCCAGAGTTCGCCTTCGAGCGCGAAGCGGGCAACGTGGCCAACGCGATCTCACAGTTCGGGCTGCGCTATCCGGTGGTGCAGGACAACAACATGGGCACCTGGAACGCCTACTCGAATGCGTACTGGCCTGCGGACTACCTGATCGACGCAGCCGGCAACGTCCGCTACGTGGCGGTGGGCGAGGGCGACTACGACAAGACCGAAACCGCCATCAGGGCGCTGCTCGCCGAAGCCGGCAGCCAGGTGGGCGGCAAGGGCCATCCCACCGGCGTGGTGGTTCCCTCCCAGCAGACAACGCCAGAGACCTACCTGGGCACCGAGCGCGCGCAGGGCTGGGTCTATGGCCCCAAGCCGGGCCTGCACGACTACGGCCAGGGCGTTGCCGGCCACCTACCGCTCAACGAGTTCCTCTACAGCGGCACCTGGGACATCTCCGCACAGCCCGCCGTGGCAGGCCCCCGCGCGGGCATCGACGTGGAGTTCCAGGCCAAGCATGTGTACCTGGTGCTGAGCTCGCCCGGGGAACGGCCGCTGCCGGTGAGCGTGCTGCTCGACGGCAAGCCCATCCCCGCGGCCGACGCGGGCGCGGACGTGCACGGCGGCGTTGTCACCGTGCACGGCCAGCGCCTGTACACGCTCGTGTCGCTGCCGCAAAGCGAGCAGCACCGCCTGAGCCTGCGGTTCGCTGCGGGGGTGAGCGGGTATGCGTTTACGTTCGGGTAGCGGCCGGCCCGGCGGGGCCGGCCGCGCAGGCCCTGCTATCAGAATTCCGCGAGCTGCTTGCCGTCCGGGCGTGCGTCGCCGTTGAGGTCGGACTTCTTGTAGTCCACCTGGCCGTGCTTGTCGAACTCGATCTTGAGCGTCAACGTCTCGGTCGAGGTCACTTCGCCGGCCGGTCCGAAACAGACCAGCAGCAGCTTGACGTCCTGCGGGTGTTTGTGGCGGTTGTGCGGGAGGAAGTCGGGGTTCGGTTCGGTCTTCGTCTTGGCCTTGATGTGCCCGTGCGCCGGCTTAAGCACCTTGGTGATCAGCTCCGTCCACGTCAGCGGCACGCG
>Ga0210403_10000837_pt1 | contig 30471 bp, 26 predicted proteins | sample IncBWC19MmetaG_FD_150863 | JGI IMG/M metagenome (GOLD analysis project Ga0210403, IMG submission 150863) | Forest soil microbial communities from Barre Woods Harvard Forest LTER site, Petersham, Massachusetts, United States - Inc-BW-C-19-M | ecosystem: Environmental > Terrestrial > Soil >...
ATCCATCGGAGCCTGATGATGATGCCGCCGGATTGCGCGCGATGATCGACGCACTCGAAGAGGAAGACAAACGAATAGGCGACGGACCTCATCAGAGGCGTACGGGAAGTGTTTTGCCGCCAAACCGTTATCCGACAGCCCCGACCTGAAAGAACTCAGGGGTCGCTGGCAGGTAACGTGGCGCGCGCGGTGTCCCGTCAATAGCCCGGCCACGGGGCCTCTTCCCAGGGTCGCGCGAAAATCTCCCCAGTTTCGGTGTAGGCTGAATTGAGACAGGGGAGGCGCGACGATGCTCAAGGAGAACTACGTCGCCAAGCAACAGCGGATCGGCCAGCGGCCTGTCGCGCGCGATGGCCAAGGCCCACATGGAGCGCGGAGAACTCGCCGCAATGACGGGTTACAGTGAAGCACAGATCGTGCTGTGGGAGCGCGGTCGCGCGCTGCTCTACCCGAGCGAACTGATAAAGCTGTGCCATGCGCTCGATGTGAAGCCAGAGTGGCTGCTGTGTTGGGAGCGCCGCCTTCACTGATCAGCAGTTTGGTTCGTGGGCCGTAAGACATGCAACATGCGGCCGACTAGGCCTGATCCCGTTCCACATGGCGGGAAAGCCTATCCCATCACGCAGACCGGCTTCACGTTCCAATTGAAGTCCGGCCGCACATCGGCACCGCGCTTGCCGCAGGTGGTGCAGACAAACCGCGGTTCAATGTCCGATAGCCTCACGTCATCCGGCCACGGATCGCCGCTGATTGCCCGCAAGTGGCTGCACTTGTAGTCACAGCAATAGACCAGAACTCCCCGCACGCCGGAGGCGCGCATCTGAGCAAAGGTGATCTTCTCGGGCCGGGCGGACATCCCCCATGATTCCGCCGATCTGGCAGGGAGGGAAGCCGAGGCCAAGCAATACTTCTCGTACCCACGGCGGCTGGCTACCACGAGCAGCGCCGCGCGGGATGCAAACTCACCTAACCTGTTAGCGAGAAGATTGCCTTATACGGCATTGTAATTACTTGCAAAAATGAAAAACGTCCGGAAATAGTTCCGCCGCACTGCCCTTTTGCTCCTTTCGTTATCCCATGGGACTAGCGTTTGCTATAACTGACGGGAACAGATAAGATGCACTAGAAAGCCGCGAATCGGACCAATGAGCGAGAGCGAGACCGCAAATCCCAGCCTATTCGAGGCTATCGAGGCCCGTCTCATGGATGAGGCGCGGGCCAAGATTAAGCGCGACTTAGCTGAATTTGCGCGCCTCGCAGAGGCATATCCCGACGCGGTGAAAGCAATTGCCGGCCAATTCGGCCTCACCGCTCCTGCGTCGCCCCAGCCCCCGATAGAAGAAAAGAAGCTAGCGCCGATCGAAACGCTTGGCGATCTGATCGTGCAATATCAGACCGCATCAAATTCCCCGTTCCAAAAGCTCAAGCATGTCTCGAAGGCCCACTATCAAACGATAATGGGCATGATCGATCGCGACCATGGGTCGGCGCGTCTTGCAGACGTTTATGGCGATACGTTGGATGACTGGTACGCGAGCTGGAAGGACGGCGGTAAGGTTGCGATGTCTCAAAGCAAGATGAAGATACTACAAACCCTTGTCGGCTTTGGGACGACGATGCGTGACGACAATTGCGCGCGCGTGTTCGGCTTGATTCAAAAAATGGAAATCGAGTCGCCAAAGATTAGAAACGAATACCTCACGCACGATCTGGCCGACAAGATTCGCGCAATGGCGCACGAGAAGCAACGCCCCTCAATTGCGCTCGCACAAGCCTTTCAATCTTCCGCCGATCTCACGCAAAAGGATGTAGTGGGCGAGTGGGTGCCGATGTCTGAGGCTGGTATCTCCGTTATTTTTTCAAAGGGTCTTAAATGGGTGCGCGGCATTCGCTGGGACGAAATCGATCAGAATCTTATTCTGACGCACCTTTCTGGCGACAAGCAAATTACTAGGGACCTCAAGAAAGCGCCGATGGTGCTTCAAGAATTGGATCTGATCAAAGCCACGAACGGCGGAGTATTGCCATCAAAGGGGCCGATCATCGTTTCCGAGTTCGACAACCTGCCGTGGGATGCTGTGGAATTTCGCCGCTGGTGGCGGATGCTGGCGAACGCTTGCGGGATTCCCAAGAACGTTAAGAATTCCGACAGCCGGGTCAAAGCGGGCGTGGAAGCGGCGGAAGGCTCGACGATGAATGAGAATAAGGGCGGTCTCTTCTAGATGACCGCTCAAACGAAAACCGGAGCCGCAAGGCTCCGGTCTCTCTCTAACCAAGTATGGCACCCGTGAGAGCGGGTCGAAAGGTAGGTGGTACATGACAACATGAAGCTATCGAGTACCGAAGGGGCTGCCGGTCGCGTTGGCGCGTGACTGGTAGCCTCTGAGGCCGGGCCGGGGCTGGTATTACCACCCGCGACGCTTGGGTCCGATCCCCAACCGGTCCACCCATTTAGTGTATCAAATAGGCCGATTGTGGTCCAGCGCACGCCAGCCGTACCACCGCGGTTGGTAAATCGGTGTTTTTCGCCCGATGGCGGCCCGTATCAGTTTCGTATCAGAAACGGGCGGAAAGCCCCGCAACGGAATGCGAACAGATGAACGGGGATGCATTGAAAACACGGTCTTTTTCCCCTGCAACAAAAACCCGCCGTATTCGGCGTGTTAACCCGTCATCCTGCGAGCGGCGGTTAAGATTTTAGCCCTGTACAATGCCTCACAAGCCCGATTCGCCCGTTTGAAGCCGCGCGAGATGCATAAAACCATTGCCTCTGCCAATGTCTTGGCCGGTTTTGCGGCCCCGACTGCCGCGCTTGCGATCGTTCTCGCTCTTTCGCTGGCGCCGCCCGCGCGCGCGCAAGGGATCGGCAACATCTTTTCCGATCCGGTGCCGCGTCCGCCCGGCAACATCCCGCGCGGCAATCAGCCGTCCCCCGACGAAGAGGAAGAGGTGCCGGCGCTGCCCCAGGGCCGCGTGTTGCCCGCGCCGAACCGGCCCTTGCCGGGACAGGGTTCGAACATGCCGGGTCCCGTGCAGTCGCAGCCGCTGGCGCCGCCGCCAGGCACATCAATGGTTCCGCAGAACGCGCCACCGCCGGTTGCGGTAGCGCCGCCGCAGCCGGGCGGGCCGCCGCCGGGTCAGAACGCCGCGGTGCCGCCGGGCGCCAATCCCACGCTGCCCGGCCTGCCGCCCGGACAGCGCCAGCCCAAGGGCGTGCCGCAGCCACCGGCGAGCCTGCAGCCCGGCGACGAGGTGGTGCAGGAGCCGCCGGCGCAGAAGATCATCAACAAGAAGGCGAGCTTCTCCGGTCTCGACAAGATCACCGGCCGCATCATCAATTTCGACGAGGATATCGGCGAGACCGTGCAGTTCGGTGCGCTGCGTGTGAGGACCGACGCCTGCTACACGCGCCCTGCCACCGAAGCCGCCAACACCGACGCGTTTGTCGAGGTCGACGAGATCACGCTGCAGGGCGAGGTGAAGCGGATCTTTTCGGGCTGGATGTTTGCCGCAAGCCCCGGCCTGCACGGCGTGGAGCATCCGATCTACGACATCTGGCTCACCGACTGCAAGGGACCGGAGCAGACCGTGGTCAGCGCGGCGCCCGATGTGAAACCGACGCTGACCCCGTCGCCGACGCCAGCCACGCAGAAGCGCCCGCCGGCGCCGAAGCAGGCGGTGCCGCGCCCGCCGCAGCAGGTGCAGCAGCAACAGCCGCCTCCGCCACCACCGCCGCCTCAGCAGCAGGGCGGCGGGCTGTTCGGAATTTTCCGCTGATCCTAGTGGTATAGCGCGGGATGATCACGCGTTAGTTTGAATTGCGCGCGGCGATGATGTCGAGCGCTTCCGCGCCCGGGACCTGTCGCTCGATCGCAAGCCGCATGAAATCGGCCGGCAGTCCCTTGATCGCCTTGTCGAGCAGGGACGTGTAGCGGCGCCTTGGAATTTCGACGGCACCAAACGTCTTCAGGTGCTCGGTGACATATTGGGTGTCGAGCAACTCGAAACCGCCCGCGATCAGCCGCGCCACCAGATGCACCAGCGCCACTTTCGACGCGTCACGGACGCGGTGGAACATGCTCTCGCCGAAAAACGCCCGGCCAAGATTGACGCCATAGAGCCCGCCGGCGAGATCGCCGTCCTGCCAGACCTCGACGCTGTGGCAATGGCCGAGCGCATGCAGCCCGCCATAGAGCTCGCGGATGCGCTTGTTGATCCAGGTGTCCTCGCGGCCCTCGGCCGGCGCGGCGCAGCCGGCCATCACCGCCTTGAACGCGGTGTCGACGGTGACGGTGAAGGCATCCGAGCGCACGGTGCGGGCGAGCCGCGAGGAGATACGGAAGCCGTCGAGCGGGATCACGCCGCGCATCTCCGGCTCGACCCAGAACAGGGTCGGATCGTCCGCGCTCTCGGCCATCGGGAAAATGCCGCAGGCGTAGGCGCGCAAAAGCACCTCGGGGGTGATTTCGGCAGCGGCGGAGTCGCGCGAGGTCATGGCCGCGAGACTAGCAAAGCGGGAGCGGCCTTCAATCGTCAATGCCGTGCGACCTGGCGCTCATTTTGCGCCGACAGCACTGACGGCCTTGGTGGCCACAGCCCGGGTACGGGGGAACCGCAGCACGATTCTTGTGCCGGCATGCAGGGGATCGCGGTCGACGCAGGCCTCGAGCTTGGCCGCCATTGCGCTCACGATGCGCTGGCCCATGCCGGTCGAACGCGGGTCGTTGGTCTTGGCGTCAAGGCCGACGCCCTCGTCCGCAATCGACAGCACGATGTCGTCACCGGTCGCGCGCAGCTCGACATGGATCGGGCCCGAGCCATCGGGATAGGCGTATTTGACCGCATTCATCACCAGCTCATTGACGATGATGCCGATCGCGACCGCGCGGTCGGGGTCGATCTCGATCGTTTCCGACTGCAGGGTTAGCCGCGACATCCTGTTGCCCTCGGTGGAGCGGCGCAGGTCCTCGAGCAATGCCTCGAGATACTGGTTGAGCAGCACGCTCTTGAGGTCGTGTGAGGTATAGAGCCGGCGGTGCACCTGCGCGACCGCGGCGACGCGGCCCATGGCGTTGGTGAGCGCCGCCTTGACCTCGTCCTGCGGCGAGGAGCTTGCCTGCAGATGCAACAACGACGCGATGATCTGCAACGAATTTCCGACGCGGTGGTTGACTTCACGCAGCAGCACCTCGCGCTCGGCGGCGAGCGCCGCGAAGCGGTCGCGCGAAGCATGGATTTCGGCTTCGGCCTCGGCGCGGGCGCGCTCCATCGCAGCCTGGCGCAGCGCGCCGGTGACGGCGACCTGCAGCAGCGGAATGAAGTCGCCGTGCACATCCTTGACGAGATAGTCGGCCGCGCCCGCCTTTAGCGCGGTCACGGCGATCTGCGAGTCCTGCGAGGCCGTGACGAACACCACGGGCGGGGCGCCCGGGATCGCCCTGATCTGCTCCAGCGTCTCCAGCCCGTCGAACCCGGGCATGTATTGATCGAGCGCGACGACATCGATGCCGCCCGCGTTCAGCCGCTCGAGCCCTGCCGTGCCGCTCGACGCATGCACGACCTTGAAGCCGAGCCGAGTCAGGCCGCGGTCGACCAGCCGCGCCAGCGCGTCGTCGTCGTCGATGTAGAGCAGCGTGGGCGTCGGGGTGATCATGAGCAAGCCGGCGGTACCTGAATAACGGAGAAGAATAGACCCAACTGGCGGATGGCGTTGGCAAAACTTTCGTAGTTCACGGGCTTCGTGATGTAGACGTTGCAGCCCAAATCGTAGCAGCGCTTGATCTCGTGGGAGTCGTCGGTGGTCGTGAGCACTACGACGGGCGCGGTCTTGAGGTATTTATTCTCCTTGATCTGCCGCAGGATATCGATGCCCGTCATGTCAGGCAGGTTGAGATCCAGGAGTATCAGCAGCGCCCGTCCCCTGTGCTGCACACCCGTCCCGTCGCTGCCGAACAGATGCTTCATCGCGTCTGTACCGTTGGTGAACGGGATGATCTCATTGTTGACACCGGAACGGCGGATGTTCCGCTCGATCAGACGGGCGTGACCTTCATCGTCCTCGATCATGATGATGGTGACGGGAGTGTTGGCGTTCATGAATCTTGCTTCCGGTTGCTGGCGGTCCAATTGATGGGAAGGGTTATTGTAAAAGTACTGCCGCTGTTAAGTTCCGACGAGACCGACATGGTTCCACCGAGCTTGCGCACCAGGGCGCGCACATGGGCGAGCCCGATGCCCTGGCCGGGTTTGTCCTGGGTTCCGGCGCGGCGGAACAGGTCGAAAATGCGCTGATGGTCCTTGTGGTCGATGCCCCGGCCATTGTCGGAGATTTCGAACACCGCAAAGCCCAGCTTGGTTCGCCCGCGAATGGCGATTTCGCCGGGAACGCCTCGCTTGAGGTATTTAATCGCATTGTCGATCAGGTTCGAGAAGATCTGTTCCAGCGCCAGCCGGTCGCTGACAATTGGCGGCAAGGGCGAGATACGAATCTCGGCGTTGGCCTCGGCGGCCTGATGCGCCAGCGTCTGGACGATGGCTTCGATCAGTTCGCGGGTGTCGACGCGCACCGGCTCGAACTGCCGGCGTCCCTCGCGGGTGAGATTGAGGATCGCCGTGATCAGACGGTCCATCTTGGCGATCGAGGATTTGATGAAGCCGAGCGCTTCGGAGAAATCCGCCGAAAGCTGCTTGTCCTGGCCCTCGAGCTCGGGCTCGGTATCGGGCGCAAGCGCCGGCGCGGGTTCGGTGACGGCCTGGGCAAGGGCTGCGATGCGCCGGAAAATGTCGCCGCGCAATTCCTCAAGCTCGCTGGTGAAGCCCATGATGTTGACCAGCGGCGAGCGCAGATCGTGGCTGACGATATAGGCAAAGCGCTGGATCTCGTCATTGGCCTCGCGCAGGTCTGCGGTGCGCTCATCGACGGTGGCTTCGAGGTTGAGATTGTTTTCGCGCAACTGCGCTTGCGCGTTGTCGCGCGCCTGGCTCTCGCGCCGTACCAGGAAGATCGAAATGCCGGCGAGCGCAATGACGAGGCCCGAGCCCGCGATCGTCAGGGTGGAGGCGAGCCGCTGGCTGCGGTCCGCATTCGCGGTCCGCAGCGCCAGCAATTGCTGCTCCTCGCCGAGCATGGCGTCGGCGATATCGCGGATGGCGGACGTGGCGTTGCCGGCCGCGGCCTCGCGCACCAATGCGGTCGCCTTGTTCGCTTGGCCCTGCTTGACGAAATCCATCTCCTGCGCGAACTGGCCAAGCCGCGTTTCGATCGCTGCGCGCAGCCCTTTGATGTTTTCGACCTGCGCCGGATTGTCACGCGTGAGGGCGCCGAGCTTGTCGAGCTCGGGCATGATCTCCGCCACCGCCGCGTCGTGGTCGGAAAGAAACTCGGCCCCCCTGGTCAAGAGATAGCCGCGCGCCCCGCTTTCGGCGCGACGGACTTCCAGAAGCAGGGTGCTGGTCTGGTTTTCGACCTCGACGGTGTGCACGACCCAGCCCGAGTCGTCGCGGGCCTTGTTGACCAACAGGACCGACGCCGCGCTGATCGCGACCAGCACCAGAAATCCCGCTGACAGCAGCAGGATTTGGCCCATCGCGCGCCTCGACCTGGCGTCCGGCGTCACTGAAAACGTATTTCGAGAAGGTATTCGAATCCCCCGAGCGGACCTTGGTTGCCCAACCCCTGCAAACGCAGGCGAGGGCCGTTGGTTCCCCGGGTCTCGGAGCTTTTTCGGGGAGCGGCCGGTCAGCCGCCCTGCTGGCCGGAGAGATACTGTTCGAGCCAGTGGATGTGGTAGTCGCCGTCGATGATGGCGGGCTCGCGCACCAGCGCGCGGAACAGGGGCAGGGTGGTTTCGATGCCATCCACCACCATCTCGTCGAGCGCCCGGCGCAGCCGCATCAGGCATTCGCCGCGGGTCTTGCCGTGGACGATCAGCTTGCCGACGAGCGAGTCGTAATAGGGCGGGATGACATAGCCCTGATACACTGCGGAATCGATGCGCACGCCGAGCCCGCCGGGCGGATGGTATTGCAGGATTTTTCCGGGCGAGGGCCGGAAGGTCTGCGGGTTTTCTGCGTTGACCCGGCATTCGATGGAGTGGCCGATGATCTGTACTTCTTCCTGCGTCATCGGCAGGTCGCCGCCGGCGGCGATGCGGATCTGCTCCAGCACGAGGTCGATATCGGTGATCATCTCGGTGACGGGATGCTCGACCTGGATGCGGGTGTTCATCTCGATGAAATAGAACTCGCCGTCCTCATAGAGGAACTCGACCGTGCCGACGCCGAGATATTTCATCTGCTGCATCGCCTTCGCGACCGTGAGTCCGATCTTCTGGCGCGCGTCGGCACCAAGCGCGGGCGAGGGGCCTTCCTCCCAGACCTTCTGATGGCGGCGCTGCAGCGAGCAGTCGCGCTCGCCGAGATGGATCGCGCCGCCGCGGCCGTCGCCGAGTACCTGGATTTCGATGTGGCGCGGCCGGGTCAGGTATTTTTCCAGATAGACCGAGGCGTCGCCGAAGGCGGATTTGGCCTCGTTGGCCGCGGTGGTCAGCGCGAGCGCGAGATCTGCTTCGCTCTGCGCGACCTTCATGCCGCGGCCGCCGCCGCCGGCGGCTGCCTTCACCAGCAGCGGAAAGCCGATCGATTTCGCAATCGTCATCGCGTCTTCGTCGGCGCTTACAGCGCCCTCCGAACCAGGCACCACGGGAATGCCGAGTTTCTTCGCGGTCTTCTTGGCCTCGATCTTGTCGCCCATCAGGCGGATATGCTCGGCCTTGGGCCCGATGAATTGCAGATTGTGCTCGGCGAGAATTTCAGCGAAGCGGGCGTTTTCCGACAGAAAGCCGTAGCCGGGATGCACGGCATCGGCGCCCGTGATCTCGCAGGCCGCGAGCAGCGCCGGGACGTTGAGATAGCTGTCCTTCGACGGCGGCGGCCCGATGCAGACGCTCTCATCCGCAAGGCGCACATGCATGGCGTCCGCGTCGGCGGTCGAATGCACCGCGACCGTCGAAATGCCCAGCTCCTTGCAAGCCCGCAGGATGCGAAGGGCGATCTCGCCGCGATTGGCTATGAGGATCTTGTCGAACATCTATTCGATAATCACCAGCGGTTCGCCGAACTCGACGGGTTGGCCGTCCTCGATGAGGATCTGCGTCACCGTGCCGGCGCGCGGCGACGGAATCTGGTTCATCGTCTTCATCGCCTCGATGATGAGCAGCGTCTGCCCGGCCGAGACCTTGGAGCCGACCTCGATGAAGGGTTTTGCGCCGGGTTCCGGCGCCCAATAGGCGGTGCCGACCATGGGCGAGGGCACGACGCCCGGATGTTTGGAGAAATCGGTGCCGATGGCGGCCGACGCCGCGGACGCAACCGCTGCGGCCGCCGCAGGTGCGGCAGCCATCGCCGCCAGGCCAGCCGGGATTCCGGCCGCGATCGAGATGTTGCGCGCGACGCGCACGCGCAGGCCCGCGCGCTCGATCTCGATCTCGGTGAGACTCGTCTCGTCGAGCAGCAGAGCAAGCTCGCGAATGAGCGCGCTGTCCTCGTTTGAGACTTTGCCGGTGGTCTTTCCCTCAGGCTGGCGCGCCATGATCTTGTTCCGAAACTCTGCTTTTGAGGTTGGGTAGCGGAGGCGTCAGGCTTTTGGCCCGACAGCCGTGGCGCCTATTTTGGCGGCAAGGCCGTTGATCGCAAGCCGGTAACCGTCGATGCCGAAGCCGCACAGCGAGGCGAACGCGGCCATGGCGGTGAACGAATGATGTCGGAAGCTCTCTCGCGCATGAATGTTGGAGATGTGCACTTCCACGGTTGGGATTTGTACCGCCTTGAGCGCATCATGCAGCGCGATCGAGGTGTGCGAATAGCCGCCGGCATTGATGATGATGCCAACGGCCTTTTTCGCGTGGGCCTCGTGGATGAAGTCGATCAATTCGCCTTCGCGGTTGGATTGGCGGCAATCGGCCTTCAGGCCGAATTGCGCGGCGACATCCACACAGAGCTTCTCGACATCGGCGAGCCTGGCGTGGCCATAGGTTTCCGGCTCGCGGGTCCCCAACATGTTGAGGTTCGGTCCGTTGAGAACATAGATCGTCTGGTCGGGGCCTTTGGCCATCCCAATCCCGGCAATGTCGCTGATGTGGGCGGCGTTATAGGTAACATCCGGCCCAAGGGGAAGCCTTTAGGCCCTTGGATCAACCGCTGAAACGCTTCATCCAACTCACGAAAGACCGCGTGGAACTTGCGGAAATTGCTCCGTTAACCAATCTTAACGATCATGGCAAGGCGATCCGCCACGACGCGCTTGCCAATAAAAAGGGGCGGGCCGTTGGCCCGCCCCGAGGGTGAAGTCTGCCGCTAAAGCGCGATGAGATTAGGTTGAATCGTCATCGCGCTTTAGCTTTTTGATTGAGCATGATCTTTTCGGAAAACCGCTACACACTTTTCCGGATCATGCTCTAGCCTTTAGGCGTCCAGAATTGCCACGATCTCGTAGGTTGCGGGGTCGATCACGAGGATCTGGTTGCGGACCAGGATGAACTCATAGCCGCGCCACTCCGGATAGATCGTCACGACTTCCGTCGGAAGCGGGCGGAAGCTCACGCCCTCGCGCGGTACACGCGTGCCGACCGCGATCGAGAAGTTCACGTTGTTCACCGGTGCAGCGTGCTCGCTGCGGATCACGGTTGTGATCTTGGTGCGCTGCTCGCTGGTGAGCTTGGCACCGGCACCGGCCTGACCGGTCGTGGTCTGCGAACGCTCGGTCGTGCTCTTGGTCTCGGCCGCGTTGGTGCCGCTCTTGTCCTGACGGCCCTCGGCCTTCATGTTGTTGTCGCGCGTGTTCTCGCGACCTTCGGCCTTCATGTTGTTCTCGCGGCCCTCCGACTTCATGTTGCCGGACTTCTGGTTTTCCTCGGCGCGCTGCTTGGTGTCCATGCCCTTGGTCTCGGTGCCCTTGCCGCGATCCTCGGCGCGCTGGCTGGTGCTGCCGCCCTTCACGGTGTCTTCCGCGCGATCAAGCTTCATCGCGCCCGGCTGCTTCTGCTCGGACTGGGTGGACTTCATGCCGCCCTTCGGCTCAGCCGAATCGGACTTCGACGGTGCAGCCGAATTATCGGCAGGCGCCGAGTGCTGCATCGTGGTACCGCCGGCCGTGCCGCCGGACTCCTTGCCCATGCCTTGCGCATTGGCCATTCCCGTTCCAGCGATCAGCGCCAGCGCTGCCACCGAAACCATGAAGCGATTAGTCATACGAGTGTCTCCTCAGGTGTGTTTCGCATTGCCCACGCCGACAACGAAAGGAGATATGAGATGTTCCGCTTGAGTTCGGGTTCCACCGCTTTTGTTTTCTAAATGCGCGATGAACAGTATTGCCCAAACAAAAAGGCCGGCGGGATTCGCCGGCCTTTCGCATCGCATGCGACAGAATGGCTGATGTCAGCAGGTCGCCTTGCCGCAGCGCGCCAGCCCGATTTTCTCCTTCAGACCATCGAGGCCGACCGCTCCGACCACGACCTGCTTGCCGATGACGTAGCTCGGCGTGCCGTTCAGCCCCATGTCTTCGGCGAGCTTGAAGTTCTCTTCGATGGTCGCCTTGACCTCGGGGCTCGCCAGATCCTTCTCGATCTTCGCGGTGTCGAGGCCGGCCTCCTTCGCCGCAGCCATCGCGCGCGCCTTGTCGGCCGGACCGCGGCCGCCGAGCAGCTTCTGATGGAAGTCGAGATATTTCTGCCCCGTCGGATCCTGCATGCGCACGGCGACCGCGACCTTGGCGGCTTCGACCGAGCCTTCGCTCAGCACCGGAAACTCCTTCAGCACGACCTTCAGCTTGCGGTCGTTCTTGAGCAGATCCATCATGTCGGCCATGGCGCGCTTGCAGTAGCCGCAATTGTAGTCGAAGAACTCGACGAAGGTGACGTCACCGTCCTTGTTGCCGAGTGTGACGCCGCGCGGCGAGTTGAAGATCGTATCGGCGTTCTTGCTGATGCTCTCCTCATGCTTCTGCGTCTCCGCGGCCGCCTGGCGTTTGGAGAGCTCGTTCATCGCCTCTTCCAGCACCTCGGGATGGGCGATCAGGTAATTCTTGACGATCGTCTCGATGTCGCTGCGCTGGGTATCGGTAAAGCTTTGCGCGGGCGCGGCCGTCGGCGCGCCGAGGCAGGCGAGCGCGATCAGGGCAGGGGCGATCAGGCGGAAAGAGCGCATCTTATTGTCCTTTGGCTAAAGGGCCGGGTTCCTTGAAACCGTTTGCAGCCTGGTTCTTCACTATCTCACTAACACGGATCGGGCTCAGTTATTCTCTCAGTTATTCTTGGAGCCCGGCATCGGTTTCGCGGAAACGATATCGTCGGCCTTGACCCAACCGGGGGTTCCGACGGCGAAACGGGTCTTGGCGCGCGAAGCGAGCTCGCGGGCGGTCTTGTTGTCGCCGCGCAGATAGGCGGCCTGGGCGGAAGCGAGATCGGCCTCGGCGTAATCTCCCTTTCGGCCATAGGCCATCGCGAGTTGGCTGTAGCCGAGCGGCGCTTCGGTCTCGCGCACCACCGCGGCCCGAAGGATTGATATCGCTTCGTCGGTGTAGGCCTTATTATCCGTAGCGACGAGGGCCTGCCCAAGTAACATCTCGATGAGGGGTGCGTTATTGGAGAGCGCCAGCGCCTTGTGCAGCGGCGCGATCGCTTCCGTGGGCCGGCCGCCTTCGAGCAGCGCCTGGCCGCGCAATTCATAGAAGTAGGGATTGTTCGGCTGCGCCTGGATCAGCCCGTCGACCTGCGCCAGCGCACTGTTCAGGTCGCCATGCAGATAGGTGGTGATGGCGCGGGCATAGCGCGCCGGCAGGGTCGAGTTGGACAGGGGAAAGCGGCGATAGACGGTGTCCTGGCGTTCCATGAAGGCGGAGATTTTCGCCCGCACCATGTCGTGGCGCAGTTGCAAAGCAGGGTCGTCCTTCTTGTCCCAATAGGCGCTCGCACGCGCCAGTCCCTCGAGCGCCGCGACGCGCTCGGCCGGCATCGGATGCGACATCAGATAGGGATCGGCGCCGCGCGCCGCGAAAAGGCTGTCGTTGGTGAAGCGCTTGAAAGTGTCGTACATGCCCTTGGCGGACTGACCGCTCTCGGTCAGGAATTTCACGCCGGCGCGGTCGGCGCTCTCCTCCTGCTGGCGCTGATAGGAGAGCAGGCTGCGCCGAATCATTTCTCCCGGACCTGCCATCGCGGCAGCGCCGGCGTCCGCCATGCCGGTGGAATTGCGGGACGCGCCCGCCACGACGGCGCCGGCGCCGAGCAGCATCGCGATGATCATCTGGGTCTGCGCCTGCGCCAGCCGTTCGCGCAGCCGCGCGAGGTGGCCGCCGGCCAAGTGGCCGGTCTCGTGCGCCAGCACGCCGATCAGCTGGTTCGGCGTCTCCGATTGCAGGATCGCGCCGAAATTCACGAAGATGCGGCGGCCGTCGGCGACGAAAGCATTGAAACTCGCGTCATTGATGATCACCATCTGGATGTTCTGCTTCTCGAGGCCTGCGACCCGCAGAATCGGGCGGGTGTATTCGCGAAGCAGTTGCTCGGTCTCGGTGTCGCGCAGGACCGCTGGACCCTTGTTCTCCTGCGCTGCGACCGGCGCGGCGGGGCCGAGCGCCAGCGCCACCGCTACGATGGCGGCGGTCAGGCGGAAAGTTCTCTTGCAAAGCGCGAGGTCGAGCAGCATGGGCGATCTAAAGCGATTGGCCGTGGTATTGGCGTTTCTGGCGGATACGGGCTATGCCCTACCAAACCGTGGAATGCGGCTAGTCTGGGGCACCGGCGAAATACCCCGGATTTGGCCCGGGAAACAGCAGATTATCGATGGGTGAAGCGACATTAAGAGAGCGTGTGGCGGAGCTGCTGTCGGCGTCAGGCCGCAGTAATGTTCCGCCCTTCATGGTGATGGATGTGATGAGCGCGGCCGAGCGGATCGAGGCGGCGGGCGGTCATGTCATTCACATGGAAGTCGGCCAACCCGCTGCGTCCGCACCGAAAACCGCGCTGGCCGCCGCGCACCGGGCGCTCGAAGCCGGGCGGATTGACTACACTTCCGCGCTCGGCATCCCCTCGCTCCGCGAGCGCATCGCGGCGAACTACCGCGATTCGTATGATTGTGAGGTCGATCCAGCGCGGATCGTCATCACCACCGGCTCCTCGGGCGCATTCATCCTGGCTTTCCTCGCGCTGTTCGAGCCGGGCGACCGGGTCGCGGTCACCGTGCCCGGCTATCCGCCGTACCGTCATATCCTCACAGCGCTCGGCTGCGAGCCGGTGCTGATCGAGACCACCAGCGAGACGCGCCATGCGCTGACCGGCGAGGCCTTGCTTGCCGCTCACCGCAAGACGCCGCTGAAGGGCGTGCTGGTCGGCAGTCCGGCCAATCCGACGGGTACCATGATGTCGCGGGAGGCGCTGACGGCGCTGATCTCGGCTGCGGAAGGCGCGGGCATCCGCTTCATCTCCGACGAGATCTATCACGGGCTCGACTACGCCTTTCCGGCTGTCACCGCCGCGGAGCTGTCGCCGAACGCGCTGGTGATCAATTCCTTCTCAAAATATTTCTGCATGACCGGCTGGCGCGTCGGCTGGATGGTGGTGCCGGAGCCGCTGGTGCGGCCGATCGAACGGCTGCAGCAAAATCTTGCGATCTCGGTGCCGACCTTGTCGCAGATCGCGGCCGAGGCGGCCTTCGACGGCACGGCAGAGATGGAAGCGATCAAGCGCGGCTATGTCGAGAACCGCCGCATCCTGATCGAGGGTTTTCCGAAAGCCGGTCTCACCGATTTCCTGCCCGCCGACGGCGCCTTCTATCTTTATGCCGACGTATCGAAGTTTACATCGGACAGTTTTGAATTCGCCAAGCGCATGCTGCAAGAGGCGCATGTCGCGGCGACGCCCGGCGTCGACTTCGATCCCTTCCATGGCAAGCAGTTCATCCGCTTCTCCTACGCGCGCTCGGCCGACGAGATGCGCGAGGCGGTGGCGCGAATCGCGCGCTGGCTGGCCTAAAGCGCGATGAGATTAGGTTGAATCGTCACCGCGCTTTAGCTTTTTGATTGAGCATGATCTCCGCGCAAACGCTACGCGTTTGTCGCGAGGGAAAACCGCTACACACTTTTCCGGATCATGCTCTAGGTGTTTGGTCCCAGACTTTGATGGTGCATCCTTATCGCACGATTCGAGGGAAGCGCTATGGGACAAGTTTTACACGGCTGCGCCACCACGACTGAGGCAGTCCGTCGAGCAATACAAAATAGTCAAGAGAGCCTGAGAGCCCTCGCCAAGCGCTACGGGATCAACCAGAAGACTGTCGCGAAGTGGAAGCAGCGTGGGACCGTCGCCGATCTGCCGACAGGCCCCAAGGAAGCGACCGTCCAACGCTACCATTACGATCGACACAATCAGCTCGAAGCCCACCTGGCCGACTTCATCAACGCCTACAACTACGCGCGGCGGCTCAAGACGCTGAAGGGCCTCACGCCTTACGAATACATCTGCAAATGCTGGACTTCCCAGCCAGAACGATTCAAACTCAATCCGCTCCAGAAAATGCCGGGACTAAACACCTAGATTTCCAGCGCGGCGATAAATTCACGCTCGGCTGGTGTGACGCGGCGCTCCCTGTGGCGGAGCAGGAAGAAGCGCCGGTTCGGCAGCGCGAGCGCAAGGCGCACGAGCGAGCCTGCACGCAGCGCATTGGCGGCAACCAGCTTCGAGATCAGCGTGGCGCCGGCGCCGGCCTGGACAGCCGTGCGCACGGCCTCGTTCGAGGGCAGCTCCAGCGCGATCGTGACGTCGCTCAGCGCAATGCCGAAATCCTTCAGCGCCTGCTCGAACACGGCGCGCGTGCCCGAGCCTTTCTCGCGCACGACCCATTCGATGTCGCGCAGCACCTCGGGCTTCGGCGTAGGCCGCTTGGCTTGAGGGTGCGTGGCCCCGACCACCAGCACCAGTTCATCTTCGATGATCGGCTGGATCGAAAGGGCGGGCGCATCGATGTCGCCTTCGACCACGCCGAGATCGGCTTGCCCCGCTTCGACCCAACTCGCGACCTGTTCGGTGTTGCCGATCTGCAGGTCGACGGAGATACCCGGATATTTCTTGCGGAACTTGTAGAGCGGCGCCGGCAGCCAGTAATTGCCCGCGGTCTGGCTTGCGGCGACCGACAGATGGCCGCGTTTCAGCCCGGCGAAATCGGACAGTGCCGCCTCTGCGGCGCCGGCGCGCGACAGCACGGCGCGGGCTTCGGGGAGGAATTGCCGGCCGGCATCGGTGAGACGGATGTTGCGGCCGATGCGGTCGAACAGGCGGGTGGCGTAACGCTCTTCGAGCGCGGCGATCGCCGCGCTCGTTGCCGATTGGGTCAGGTTGAGACGCTCGGACGCCCGGGTCACATGTTCGAGTTCGGCGACGGCGACGAAGATCCTTAGCTGCTCCAGCGTCATCAGATGCCCCTCATGAGACTAGTGCCCACTTTCCGAAGTTCGTACACCATTGCAGCAACCACCTTTTACGAACTTCGGAAAGCTATGGGCACTAGCAAACTCATGATTCTAGTGCCGCTTTTCGATTTGAAGTCCCTGGGTGCATTTCGCCGCTTGCAGTGCAGGGACTTCAAATCGGCGGCACTAGTTTCACCAGCATCAGGCTGAAGCCGGCGATGAAGAGGAAGGCGGCCGCGCCCAGCGCAAGCGGGCGCAAGCCCCGGGCGCGAAGTTTGCGGATGTCGGTGTCCAGCCCCATCGCGGCCAGCGCCATCGACAACAGGAAGGTGGTGGCGGCGACAAGGCTGGTCCTGGTCTCGGCCGGGATCGTGACGAGGCTGTTGAGCGCGACCATGGCGACGAAGCCGAGCACGAACCACGGCACCGGCGCACTGGTCTTGCGTGCGCCATGATGGCCCGAAGCCGCGCGGCGCGCCATGAAGCCCAGCACGATGACGACCGGCGCCAGCATCGCAACCCGCGTGAGCTTGGCGATGGTGCCGAACTCGCCGGCCTTCTGGCCAGCCTGGAACGCAGCGGCAATCACCTGGGCGATCTCGTGGATCGAGGCGCCGCTCCACAGGCCGTAGGCGCGGGCATCGAGATGCAGGAGTGCCGGCAGCAGCGGGTAGGCGAACATCGCGATCGAGCCGAATACCGTGACGCAGGCGACCGCATAGGCGACGTCTTCATCATGCGCGTTGGTGACGGTGTTGGTCGCGATCACGGCGGATGCGCCGCAGATCGAGGTGCCGGCAGCGATCAGTTGCGCGAGCTTGGGCTCTACGCCGAGCACCTTGCCGAACCAGGTGGTGAACAGGAAGGTCGCGGCCAGCGTGAGGGCGATGACAACGACCCCGCTGTAGCCGACTGCGGCGATCTGGGCTGCGGTGAGCTGCAGCCCGAGCAGAATGATGGCAAGCCGCAGCAGCCGCCGCATCGTGAACTTGACGCCGGCTGAGGCCGAATGCGGCGTGCCGACGACGTTGTGGAACAGCATGCCGGCGATGATCGCAAGGATCATCGGGCTGAGGATGCCGGCGCCGGGAACGACAAGGCGGACGGCGAAGGCGGTGACCGTCATGAAGATGACGAGCACGATGCCGGGTATGGTTGCCGCGGCAGCCGTCCACGCGCGATAGAGGAAGGCGAGGTTAGGCGAGGTGTCGTTGCCTGCGACGACGATGGGGCTGGGGTGGGTCATGGCCGAACTCCGATGTGATCGGCGCAACAATCGCAGGCCTCGATCAATCAGTATAATTGATAATTTTGGATGTTATAATCGATTTTGTGAATGTATGCGGGATCAAAAAACCGCCCGGCTTTGACCGGGCGGCTTTTCGTTCCTGATTGACGCTATTCGCCGCCGCCAAAGCGGCGCGACCACCAACCGGCCTTGCGCGGCTGGCTGTCAGACGTGTCGGAAGCCGGGGCAGCCTCCGGCGAAGCGGCGGGCGACGGATCGGGCGTGCCGTGCACGACCGGCGCTGGCGTATCGGCGGCCGGTGCGCTGCTCCCAAAGCTCACCTTCTCGCGCACGGTGGAGCGGCGCGGGACTGCCCTTTCGCTTTCCGACTCGGCGGCCGGCGCGCTCACCGCTGAAGGCGCCGGCTGCTCGGCGAAATTCGGCTCATGCGCCGGTGCGATCGGCTCGGGCAGGACTTCCGGCAGCGAAGGGGGCTCCGATGGACCGCCATCGAAATCGGCAACCGCGTCGGCCGCTTCGGGTGCCGGCGGCGGAGCGAGTTCATCGGTGATCGATCCGGCCAGGCCATCGTCCATGCGCTCGCCGTTACGGCGGCGGCGGCCGCCGCGACGGCCGCGGCGGCGGGGCCGGCGCTCGCCGTTCGCCTGATTGTCGCCACGGGCAAAGTTCGGCTGCTCCTCGCCTTCGTCTTCCTCGGACTCGCCTTCGTCGCCGGGGCCCTCGATCGAGGGGCTGGCTTCGCCCAACATCGTCTCGCCTTCTTCGCGCGGCTGGCCTGCCTCCCGCTCGCGCGGCTCGCCACCACGGCCACGCCGGCGACGGCGCCGCTTGCGGCGCTGACCCTGGCCCTCCTGCTCGGATTCGCCCTCGCCGGCTTCGGCTGCGACAAATTCTTCCGCGAGCCCTTCGCTCTCTTCGGTCTCCACTTCGGACTCGAACTCGGCGTCGAGCGGCTCTTCCTCGTCGAGGGCTTCTTCTGCCTGGGCGGGCACGATCGAGGCCTGTGCCGCCAGCAGCGCCTTGGCCGCTTCCAGCGTATGCACCTGCTCGCCGCGATCGATGATGTAGGACTGCAGCCCGCTCACATTGGGATCGGAGACGACCGACAGCGTGACCTTGAAGGCGTTTTCGAGATCGCGCAGATGGCCGCGCTTGTGGTTCAGCACATAGAGCGCGACGTCGTTGCGGGTGCGCACCACCAGATTGTGGGTCGCGCCCTTCATCAGGATTTCCTCGATGCCGCGCAGGAGCTGCAGCGCCACCGACGAGACCGAGCGCACATGGCCGGTGCCGCCGCATTGCGGGCAGGGCTCGGTCGAACTCTCCAGCACGCTGGCGCGGATGCGCTGGCGCGACATCTCGAGCAAGCCGAAATGCGAGATGCGGCCGACCTGGATGCGCGCGCGATCCTGACGCAGGCAATCCGAGAGTTTCCGCTCGACCGCGCGGTTGTTGCGCTTCTCGTCCATGTCGATGAAGTCGATGACGATCAGGCCGGCGAGGTCGCGGAGCCGAAGCTGGCGCGCGACTTCTTCCGCCGCTTCCAAATTGGTCTTGAGCGCGGTGTCCTCGATATGGTGCTCGCGCGTGGCACGTCCCGAGTTGACGTCGATCGAGACCAGCGCCTCGGTCTGGTTGATCACGATATAGCCGCCGGAGCGCAACTGCACGGTCGGCGAGAACATTGCATCCAGCTGGCTCTCGACGCCCATGCGCGAGAACAAGGGCTGGCCGTCGCGATACTGCTTCACAGCGCGCACACTGGCCGGCATCAGCATCTTCATGAAATCGCGTGCTTCGCGGTAGCCGGCTTCGCCCGCCACGAGAATCTCGTCGATCTCCTTGTTGTAGAGGTCGCGCAACGAGCGCTTGATCAGCGAGCCCTCTTCATAGACGAGGGTGGGCGCCTGCGACTTCAAGGTGGTATCGCGCACGGTCTCCCACATGCGGATCAGATATTCGAAGTCGCGCTTGATTTCGGGCTTGGTACGCGCGGCGCCGGCGGTGCGCAGGATGATGCCCATGCCCTCGGGAACGTCGAGATCCTGCACCACTTCCTTCAACCGGGAGCGGTCCTGCGCCGAGGTGATCTTGCGGCTGATGCCGCCGCCGCGGGCGGTGTTGGGCATCAGCACGGCGTAGCGGCCGGCGAGCGAGAGATAGGTCGTCAGCGCCGCGCCCTTGTTGCCGCGCTCTTCCTTGACGACCTGCACCAGCATCACCTGGCGGCGCTTGATGACTTCCTGGATCTTGTACTGGCGACGCGGGCGGAACGGCCGCTCCGGCACTTCCTCCAGCACGTCGTCGCCGCCGACGGATTCGACGACTTCTTCCTCTTCAGCGTCTTCCTCGCTGTCATCGTCCTCGTGGTGCTCGTCGCCCTGCGGCGCCAGCGCGTGTTCCGGATGCTCCTCGAGGGACGAGGTCGCATGTTCCTCATAGGCGTGCTCGATCGTCGCGTCGTCGGCATGCGCAACGTTCTCCAGCGCCTGCTCTTCATGCGCGCGCTCGTCATCGGCGAGTTCGTCATGATGATGGGCCGCGGGCTCTTCCGAGGCTGCGGCGACGGAGGCCTCGACTACCGCCGCGACCGGCGTCTCGACATGCGGTGGCTCTTCCAGCCCGGTGGCGGCGTGTTGGTGATGTTCTTCGTCGCGATCATCATCCTCACGATGATCGTGGTCGTCGTGTCCATGCTCGTCGTGATGCTCATGACCTTCCTCGTCATGATGCTCCGCGTGCTCACGGTCGTGATGCCCGGCTGCCGAGTGGTGCTCGCCGTCATGATGTTCGCGGTCTTGGTGTTCGCGTTCTTGGTGTTCGCGGTCTTGGGCGTGCTCGTGATCGGCGAAGGCGGTGGCCTCCGGCGCCTCGGCGTCGGCGTGCTCGACGATGTCGCTCTGCACGCGGTCGTTATGGCCGCGGCGGCGGGAATTGCGGTGGCGCGAACGGCGGCGGCTGGAACGGTTCTCGTTCTCTTCCTCGGCCTCGCGATGGGCGCGCTCGTCGGCCTCGATCAGGGCCTGACGGTCGGCGACCGGGATTTGATAGTAGTCGGGATGGATTTCGCTGAACGCCAGGAAGCCGTGGCGGTTGCCGCCATATTCGACAAAGGCGGCCTGCAGGGACGGTTCTACCCGCGTAACCTTGGCGAGGTAGATATTGCCGCGCAGTTGCTTGCGGTTGGCGGTTTCGAAATCAAATTCTTCGACGCGATTGCCACGGACCACGACGACCCGGGTCTCTTCCGGATGGGTGGCATCGATCAACATCTTGTTGGGCATTTTGGAACTCTTGGCGGCGGCGGGCGCGTAGGGCCGAGGGCGCGGCAAGCGCGGTCGGGCGACGCGACGGTCCACCTGATTCGGGGGTGAGGGGAAGGCCGAAACGCTGCGAGCTGCGCCGCACCGACGCGAGCCCTTGCGGAGCGAGCCGCCGGACGGAGCTGATGCTCCGCGTCGGCGCGGTTCTTCCGCTGGCTTTGGTCGGCAACACAGTCTGGCGCATCAAGCGTCGGCCCGTCTGGAACATGCTGGCGGCAGGAGGTGCCGCCTTATCTATCGTTGCTGATGGCCAAGTGTTTGGCGCAGATTGCGCTCGCCTAAAATCACCTGCGGACCCTTTGCCGGGATCCGATATCGGGGTTTGCCGCCTCAAAACCGTCCCTAGAAGGTGGGACTGAAATGCCGCCCGGGCTTGAAACCGCCCCCACTTTTCTGGCCGCGCGGCCCGCGCTGGCTCTTAAGGGAGGGCCGGAAAACGCTGGAATCTCCAAAATCTGGGGGTTCCAACGCTGCACCGGGAGGCTGAATGCGACGCAACCGGGAGTACTAGCCGTCAGCTCTCTGTACATACGTGGATTGGTGCCCCCGTGCAAGCGAAGCGTCGCGGGCAGGCAACACTCCTCACTATTCACTTGGGATGCCATTAGGGAGCCGTTAATCCTGTGCTCCTATTGCGGTACACAGGCAGCGGGTGGAGTTTTGGATTTGACGTTCGCAACCCTGCCTACCGAAGGCTCTGTCATGCGAACGTCAAATCTAAAACTCCAATAAGATCATATATTTACCAGCGATCCGATTCTAGCATTCGCAAAAATGTCTGCCGCACCGGCATGCGAATGCTAGAATCGGACCGCTGGAGGGCACAGAATCGGTGGCGAGCCGCACAAATCAAGGGATTTTGGTGGGTTGCGGGCTGTTGTGCAGCGCAGCATTGCTGTGGTGCGGCCTCACGCTGGTCAGCGCCGCCGAAGAGCAGGCGCCGATCCAGGCGGCGGCCTATCCAGTCGTCTCCGAGGCCCGGTTGGCGGGCGATGCCAGACAAACCCGCTTTATCCTCGATCTCGACCGAACCATCCCGTTTCGCGCCTTTGCACTCGCCGATCCCTATCGGCTGGTGGTCGATATTCCACAGGTCAATTTTCGTCTGCCGGCGGGGACCGGCGCCACCGGGCGCGGGCTGGTCAAGGCGTTCCGCTACGGGCTGGTGATGCCCGGCGGCTCCCGAATCGTGTTCGATCTGACGGGACCGGCGAAGGTCACCAACTCCTACGTGCTCGATACCGCCAACGGTCAGCCGCCGCGGCTGGTGCTTGAGCTGGAGGAGACCGATGCCAAGAGCTTCATGCAGGCCTTGGCCGCAGAGCTGCAACCCCAACTGAAGCCCGCGGTGTCCGATTCGACGGCGCCGATCGCGCCGCCTCAGGTTGTACCGGCCAAGCCCGACCCGCGGCCGGTGGTGGTGATCGATCCCGGCCATGGCGGGGTCGACAATGGCACGCGTTCCGGCGACGAAACCGAGAAGAATCTCGTGCTCGCCTTCGGCCAGGCGTTGCGCGAGCGGCTGGAAAAAAGCGGCAAATACCGGGTTGTCATGACCCGCACCGACGACACCTTCATCGCCCTCGATGACCGCGTGAAGATCGGACGCATGCAAAAGGCGGCGCTGTTCGTCTCGATTCATGCCGATTATCTGCCGAGCCGCGAGGGCGACGCGCAGGGAGCGACGATCTATACCGTGTCCGACAAGGCCACCGACGCCGAGGCCGAACGGCTGGCGGAATCGGAAAACCGGGCGGACGCCATCGGCGGCGTCAACCTGACCCAGGAACCGACCGAGGTCGCGGACATCCTGATCGACCTCGCCCAGCGCGAAACCCGCACCTTTTCAAACCGCTTCGCCCGTATGCTGATGGGCGAGATGAAGAATGCGACAAAGATGCACAAGCATCCCCTGAAGTCGGCCGGTTTCCGGGTCTTGAAGGCGCCCGACGTGCCCTCGGTGCTGGTCGAGCTCGGCTATGTCTCCAACAAGGCCGACCTCGATCATCTTGTCTCCGATAGCTGGCGTTCGAAGACCGTGGGTTCGATGGCCCAGGCGATCGACGCGTTTTTGGCCAAGAGACTGGCTACCGCGGGGCCGGCGAACTGAAATGGAGGAGCGCTTAAGCCCTAGTTTGGCCACAGCGGCGGCCTTATAAAAAAATGCTGTAAGGTGTTCGGAAGCGCTGAAAATTCCGCCGCAACAAAAGTAATATATGCCGGAACAACCCAGAGGGGTCGCCGGCCGGGTTTATAAGGAATGCGCCGCCTTGTGGCGCCAAAAGTTTGAACGGAACAGAGCGGATCGATAATGCGCTTGCTGGTGCGGTTTTTGGGATTCCTGTTCGCGGCCGGAACCGTGTTGTTCCTGGTCGGCGTCGCGGCGGTCGCGGGCGCGATCTGGCATTTCTCCAAGGATCTGCCCGATTACTCCCAGCTTCAGGATTACGAGCCACCGGTGATGACGCGCGTCCACGCGGTGGACGGATCGCTGCTCGGCGAGTACGCCAAGGAGCGGCGTCTTTATCTGCCGATCCAGGCAGTTCCGAAACTCGTCATCAACGCGTTCCTCGCCGCCGAAGACAAGAATTTCTACGAGCATGGCGGCATCGACTATTCCGGCATGGCGCGTGCCGCGATTCTCTATGCGCAGAACTACGGCTCCGGCCGCCGACCGCAGGGCGCCTCCACCATCACCCAGCAGGTCGCGAAGAACTTTTTCTTCACCAACGAGGTGTCCTTCAGCCGCAAGATCAAGGAAGCGTTGCTGGCGATGCGCCTCGAGCGCACCTATTCCAAGGACAAGATCCTCGAGCTTTATCTGAATGAAATCTACCTCGGGCTTGGCGCCTATGGCATCGCCGCCGCCTCGCTGGTCTACTTCGACAAATCCGTGAATGAACTCACCATCGCGGAAGCATCCTTCCTGGCGGCGCTGCCAAAGGCGCCCGGGGCGCTGCATCCCGTGCGCGCCCATGACCGCGCCGTCGAGCGCCGCAACTACGTGATCGACCGTCTGCAGGAGAACGGTTGGATCAAGGCTTCCGACGCCGAGAAGGCGCGCAAGGAGCCGCTGACCGTCGCCAGCCGTTCCAACAGCGCCCATACTTTCGCCGGCGAATATTTCGCCGAAGAAGTCCGCCGCGACATTTTTGAGCGCTACGGCGAGAAGAAGCTGTATGAAGGCGGCCTCTCGGTCCGCACCACGCTCGATCCGAAAATCCAGGTGATGGCGCGCAAGACCATGGTCGCCGGCCTTGTCAAATATGACGAGGAGCAGGGCTATCGCGGCCCGATCCAGAAGCTGGATGTTTCGGGCGACTGGGGTGTCAAGCTCGCCGATGTCAAGTCGCTGTCCGACATCTCGCCGTGGCAGATGGCGGTGGTGTTGGAAACCAGCGATCAGTCGGCGCGCGTCGGCTTCCAGCCGGGACGAGATCTCGGTGGCGCCGTCAGCAAGGAGCGCAGAACCGGCCTTGTGTCGCTTGATGGCGTGAAATGGGCGAGGGCGGCCGCCGGTCCGGCAAAAGGCAAAACACCGACGGCGGTGTCGCAGGTGCTCCAACCCGGCGACGTGATCTATGTCGATCCCCTGTTCCGGGACGGCAATCCGGTCGACGGCCAATATCGTCTTGAACAGATACCGGAAGTGTCCGGCGCCATGGTGGTGATGGACCCCTGGACCGGCCGCGTGCTTGCGATGGTCGGCGGCTTCTCATTCGACCAAAGCCAGTTCAACCGCGCCACCCAGGCCTACCGGCAGCCGGGTTCGTCGTTCAAGCCGATCGTTTATTCGGCCGCGCTCGACAACGGCTATACGCCTTCGACCGTGGTGGTCGACGCGCCGATCGAAATCGACCAGGGGCAGGGCGGCGGCGTCTGGCGGCCGGAGAACTTCTCCAACGGCAAGTATCAGGGACCGACGACCTTGCGCAACGCGTTGCGACTGTCGCTGAACACGGTGACGGTGCGGCTGGCGCAGGACATCGGCATGCCCCTGATCGGCGAATATGCGCGCCGCTTTGGCGTCTATGACGAACTGCCGAACTATCTCTCCTATGCGCTCGGTGCCGGCGAAACGACGGCGATGCGCATGGTCACGGCCTATTCGATGATTGCCAATGGCGGACGCCGCGTGAAGCCGACCCTGATCGACCGCATCCAGGACCGCTACGGCCACACCATCTTCAAGCACGACGCCCGCGAGTGCCGCGGTTGCGACGCGCCCGGCGGCTGGAAGAGCCAGAACGAGCCGCAACTGGTCGACCGCCGCGAGCAGGTGCTCGACGCCATGACCGCCTATCAGATCACCTCGCTGATGGAAGGCGTCGTCAATGCCGGCACCGCGACGGTGGTCAAGGAGGTCGGCAAGCCGATCGCCGGCAAGACCGGTACCACCAACGAGGCCAAGGATGCCTGGTTCATCGGCTTCTCGCCCGACATCGCGGTCGCCATCTATATGGGCTATGACAAGCCGCGCCCGCTGGGCAAAGGCAATGCCGCAACCGGCGGCCATCTCGCGGCGCCGATTGCGCGCGACTTCCTCAAGCTGGCGCTGGCCGACAAACCGGCCGTTCCGTTCAAGGTTCCAGCCGGCATCAAGCTGATCCGCGTCGTCTCCAAGACCGGCATGCGCGCCGGACCGGGCGAGAACGCCGGTACGATCCTCGAAGCGTTCAAGCCGGGCACGGCGCCGCCGGATAACTACTCCGTCATCGGCGTTGCCGATGCCGACAGCAGCCGCGTCCTGATACCTCAGGGCACCTCGCCTGACGCCGGCACCATCATGCGGCCGGGCACCGGCGGGCTTTATTAGCGGCTGAAGGCAGTAGATAGAAGGCGTGGGCCGATTGCGCATTGGCCCGCCCGCCGCTACATCCCTCTGGCGTATGATCCGGAAAAGTGGACACCGGTTTTCCGAAAAAGATCATGCGCAAATAAAAATCTTGAGCGCGATATCGCGCTCGAGCAAGTTTTGGACCCGGACACACCATGCGCGCCGAAATCGAACGGTTGGTAGAAGAGATCAAGCAGTCGGTCGGGCTGCTGAGGAGGCATCTTTGACGTCGAGCAATCGACGGCGCGACTGGCTGAGCTGAACAAGCTCGCCGAAGACCCCAATCTCTGGAGCGATCCCCAGAAAGCACAGAAGCTGATGCAGGAGCGCACCTCGCTGGAGGATGCGCTGTCGGGCATCGGCAAGGTCGAGCGCGAGCTCGAGGACAATATCGGCATGATCGAGCTCGGCGAGGCCGAGAATGATGCCGCTGTCGTTGCCGACGCCGAAAAGGCGCTGAAGAACCTGAAAAGCGAGGTGGCGCGGCGCGAGCTGGAAGCGCTGCTTGCGGGCGAAGCCGACAAGTTCGATTCCTATCTCGAGGTCCATGCCGGCGCCGGCGGCACCGAGAGCCAGGACTGGGCGCAGATGCTCTTGCGCATGTATACGCGCTGGGCCGAGAAACACGGCTTCAAGGTCGAATTTCTCGAGGAGTCCCAGGGCGAAGAGGCCGGCATCAAATCCGCCACCATCCAAATCTCCGGCCATAACGCCTATGGCTGGCTGAAGACCGAAGCCGGCGTGCACCGGCTGGTGCGCATCTCGCCGTTCGACTCCAACGCGCGACGCCATACTTCATTTTCGTCGGTGCAGATTTTCCCTGTCATCGACGACAGCATCAAGATCGACATCAAGGAGAGCGACGTCCGCACCGACACCATGCGGTCGGGTGGCGCCGGCGGCCAGCACGTCAACAAGACCGAATCTGCCGTACGGCTCACCCATATCCCGACCGGCGTTGCGGTAGTCTGCCAGGCCGGCCGCTCCCAGCACAAGAACCGGGCGCAAGCCTGGGACATGCTGCGCGCGCGGCTCTATGAGATCGAATTGAAGAAGCGCGAGGAGAAGGCTGCCGCCGATCAGGCCGCCAGGACCGATATCGGCTGGGGCCACCAGATCCGCTCTTACGTGCTGCAGCCCTATCAGATGGTGAAGGATTTGCGCACCGGCGTGCACACGTCCGACACCTCAGGCGTGCTCGACGGCGACCTTGACGAATTCATGGCGGCGACGTTGGCGCAGCGCGCCTTCGGCACCACGCCGGGCGCGGTCGAGGACGTGGATTAACCCATGCCCCGCGTCGCGTTCATCGGCCTCGGACGGATGGGCCACGGCATGGCCGGCCGCTATCTCGATGCGGGCTTCACCGTTACGGTGTGGAATCGCAGCAAGGCGAAAGCGGAAGATCTGATCGCGCGCGGCGCGCTCTGGGCGACCTCGCCGGAAGATGCCGCGATCGATGCCGGTGCGGTCGTTACCATGGTCGCCGATGATGAGGCATCTCAGCGCGTCTGGCTCGGCAAGGACGGCGCCGCCGCGACCATGAAAGCCGGCGCGCTCGCAATCGAATGTTCCACGGTGTCGTATCAGCACGCGCTCGACACGGCGCGTGAGCTGCGCTCGCGCGGGCTGATCTACATCGATTGTCCCGTCACGGGCCTGCCGTCAGCCGCGGCCGAGGGCAAGCTGACGCTGCTGCTAGGTGCCGATCCGGCCGACCTCGAGAAGGCGCGGCCCTTCCTGACGCCGATCGGCAGCACCATCCGCCATTTCGGCGCCGTCGGCAGCGGAACAGTGTTCAAGCTGATCAACAACCTGATGGGCGCGGTGCAGATCGCAAGCCTCGCCGAGGGCGTCGCCTTGGCCGAGCAGGCCGGCCTCGACATGAACTTGGTCGCCGAAGCGCTGGCCACCGGCGCGGTGGCAAGCCCCCAGGTGATCCGGCATTCAAAGCGGATGGTCGCCCGCGACTTCTCCGGCGCCTCCTTCACCGCCGCGCTGCGCCACAAGGATGCGGCTTATGCCGTAGCACTGGCGGAAGCGCTGCTTCCGGCCGTCCCGGTCAGCCGCGCGGCGCTTTCGGCCTATGACAAGGCCAAGGCTTACGCGCCTGATGGTGACGAAGGCCAGATGATCGAGATCGTGTCGCGGCCGAAATAGGCCAATGTTTCGCACGGAAATCGGGTGGAATGTTCCCGGCCGCTGCCTGCTACTACCAGGCGCATGGCCGCCCGAATGCCTCCCGACAACAAGATCGATAGTCGTGACTGGACGCTGCTCGTCCTGCTTTCGGTGCTATGGGGCGGCTCGTTCTTCTTCAACGGGATCATCGTACGCGAAGTGCCGCCGTTCACGGTGGTTTTGCTCCGCGTCTCGTTCGCGGCAATCATGCTGCTGCCGCTGCTCCGAATTTATGGGATCGCCTGGCCGAGGGGATTGTCGGGCTGGATGCCGTTCTTCGCGATCGGCCTGTTCAACAATGTCCTGCCGTTTTCCCTGATCGTGACCGGACAGACCTATATCCCGAGCGGGCTCGCATCGATCCTGAACGCGACCACGCCGTTGTTCACCGTCGTGGTGATGGCCACGGCCGGCGAGGAAACGCTGCACGTGCACCGTGTGGCCGGCGTCATCGCCGGCCTGATCGGCGTCGTGATTCTTCATGGCGATGCGCTTGGGTTTGAGACGGGGCAGAGTGTCGGCATTCTCCTCTGCCTCGCCGCTGCCTTCAGCTACGGCCTGGCGGCGCTGGTGGCGCGGCGTCTGCCGCCCAGCTCGCAGCCGCTGGGAACCGCGGCCTTCCAGATGCTGGCGTCGGTCGCAATGATGCTTCCGGTCGCAGCCATTTTTGACCGGCCTTGGCAATTGCCGATGCCGCATCCCACTACCTGGCTTGCCGTCATCGGGCTGGCGGCGCTGTCGACCGCGCTCGCCTACATCGTGTTCTTTCAGATCCTGCGGCGGTCCGGCGCCACCAACGTGATGCTGGTGACGCTGCTGATCCCGGTGACGGCAATCCTGCTCGGTTATCTCGTACTGGGCGAGCCGGTCTCAGCGCAGGAGGTGGCCGGCGCGTTCGTGATCTGCAGTGCGCTGCTCTTGATCGACGGCCGCGTGCCGAAATTGTTCGCCGTACGGTAGCGCTGGCTGGAACAACGCTTAAATACGCTGCCGCAATCCTGTAAAATGGGATGGATAAGCTGGCGAATGGCACGTATGAGTGCGCCCGACAGCGCTGGAGGTACCGACCATGGCACCGAGGATCTTCATCGACGGCGAAGTTGGCACGACCGGCCTGCAGATTCTGCAGCGCCTGGCCGGCCGCAAGGATATCGAGCTGATCTCGATCGATCCCGCCAAGCGGAAGGACGCTTCCGCGCGCAAGGAGATCATCAACCGCGCCGATGTGGTGATCCTCTGCCTGCCCGACGACGCCGCGCGCGAGGCGGTTGCCTTCATTGAAAACGACAAGACGCGGGTGATCGATGCCTCCACGGCCTATCGGACCGCCGAGGGCTGGGCTTATGGTTTTCCGGAGATGACGCGGGCGCAGCGCGCCGTGATCAAGGCTGCGCGCTACGTCTCCAATCCCGGCTGCTATCCGACCGGCTTCATCTCGCTGGTGCGGCCGCTGACGGATGCAAAAATTCTTCCCGCGAGCTGGCCGCTCTCGGTCAACGCCGTCTCCGGCTATTCCGGCGGCGGGCGGAAGATGATCGAGGAATTCGAGGACCAGGGCTCGCCGAATTTCACCAAGGTTGCCTATCGCATCTACGGCCTCGCGCTCGGTCACAAGCACGTCACGGAGATGAAGATGCATGGCGGGCTGGAACATCCGCCGATCTTCGAGCCGGCGGTCGGCCGCTACGCGCAGGGCATGATCGTCGAAGTGCCGCTGCCGCTTTATGCGCTGCCCTCGGTGCCGAAGCTGAAAGACCTGCATTCCGCGCTGGCGAAAGCCTATGAAGGCGAGCGCTTTGTCGAGGTGGCTTCGCTCGTGGAGGCCGCCTCGCTCTCGACGCTGCAGCCCGAAAGTGTGAACGGCACCAATGCGATGAAGCTCTATGTGTTCGGCTCCGACAAGCTGCAGCAGGCGCGCCTAGTCGCGGTGCTCGACAATCTCGGCAAGGGCGCCTCCGGCGCGGCGGTACAGAACCTCAACCTGATGCTGGGACTGGACGAGACCGCCGGCCTCATCGAGCGCTTCGACTGGTCGACGATTCCTTCGAAGAGTTTTGAGGCGGCGGCGAGCTAACCACGCGCGGCCTTCCACGCCGACAGCCAGCCGGTAAACCGGCCGCTGTCGCGTTCGCCGCCATGCCAGGCGGCGGTGACAGCGCCGTTGCTCGCGACCAGCAGCACCACGTCCAGCCCCTTGGAGCGCCGCAGCGTCTCGATCGCCTGCTGCGGCGTCTGCGCGATGGGACCTGCGACATTGAAAGAGGTGTTGACCGACATCTCGACGCCGATGCGGCGGCCGAGCGCCTTCAGATAGGCGTGGGTGAGGGGATCGTCGTCGCCGCGCACGATCTGGATCCGGCCGGTGCCGTCGGCATGGATCACGGCCGGAATCTTCTCTCTCGCATGCGGCTTCGAGCGCGCG